>MDSX01060286.1_pt1 | contig 10758 bp, 12 predicted proteins | sample 811141 | NCBI WGS metagenome assembly MDSX01 (sample SAMN05326642, study PRJNA326480) | marine metagenome | isolation source: seawater | place: Atlantic Ocean: South East | collected 2010
CGGCCTTTTGTTCCGCCTGCTTAATTGAGTCGCCCTCTGCAACCACAGGGGTTGCAAGCAACTGACAGGTGCACGTGACGGTGAATCGCTGCTGATGACCTAAGCCAGTGGTTTGAAGTAAGGCATAGGTCGGTAGCGACATACCCTCAGATTGCAAAAACTCCTGCAATGCCGTTTTGGGATCCTTGACCACACGACGCGCATCTAGCCCGTCAAGCTGGTCCTCAAACCAGGCCTCAATGAGTCCGGTCACAGTCTGTAAACCCGCCTCCAGATAGATCGCGCCAAGAATCGCCTCAAGGCTGTCCGCCAAGATAGAGTCTCTCTCCCAACCGCCAGACTGCCGTTCGCCGGGCCCCAGGATCAGATGCCGCCCGACACTTAGCGCGCGCGCCTTGTTGGCCAGGCTCTCTTTTCGAACCAACTGCGCTCGAAATCGGCTTAACCGACCCTCATCAACCCCCGGAAACTGCTGATACAACCGATGCGTCACGACAAGCTCCAAAACGGCGTCGCCCAGGAACTCTAGACGCTCATTATGAATCCCCGCAGCGCTGCGATGGGTCAGCGCTAATTTGAGACGGGTAACGTCGGTAAAAACGTATCCTAATTGCGCTTGTAGTTGTTCTAGCTTGTCTTGGGCCGCCAAAATATCAATCGTCTAATCGAATCGAGTCATCAAAGGCGATGACATAGTCTATATTCACCACCAAATCCCCACGCGCCTCGTATTGCAGCTGCACAACCGACCGATCCGATTCTAATTCGAATCGACTTTCTTTGATGAAATCGTGCAGGTTGTTCAATTTAAACCGCCGTTCAATCATTGCTTGCAGCGCATCAGATTCTAATTGAGCCGTCGCTGCGCTTTGCGCGAGGTCTTCCACAATCGAAAGCGCCGTTTGATGATCTAAATAGATTGGCACAAATTTAGCGCCAATCGAACCCACGGCGATACAGATCGATAACCAAATCAGGACTTCACTAACGGCCAACCCTTGCATCTTCTTAAAAGAGGTCATCACCACTGCCTTATTCTATCCAACCGTTTCGGGAGGTATTAGGCAAAGAGAATCCTGGCTCCTTGTGCAGCCAGACTGCGAAGGCTTTACCGACAATCTTATCTTCCGAGGCGAAGCCCCAATACCGACTATCGCTACTTTGATCACGGTTGTCGCCCATCATAAAATAATAACCGCTGGGCACTAACCATTCTTGGACTCTCGCATCCTGATACTGGTTTCGATGGATTTCATGTTGCGACGACCCAAATACCTCTCTAAATCGCATTTGTTCTGGCCGAGTGTTCGGCACTTCCCCAAGGTAGGTTTGCACCTGCTCAACATTATTAATAAAAAGCACCTTATTTTGGTACCGAACCCGGTCGCCCGGGAGCCCCACCACGCGCTTGATGAAATAGTCGTCTTGATGGGGCGGAATAAACACCATCGCATCACCGCGAGCCGGTTCGCCAACCTCAAACACTTTTGTCCCAACAACCGGCAACCGAATGCCATAGGCAAATTTATTCACCAAAATAAAGTCACCCACTTCAAGTGTTGGAATCATGGACCCTGAAGGAATCTGAAATGGCTCCGCGAGGAAAGAACGCAAGACCAAAACAAACAACAGTACGGGAAAAAAGGAGATCGCATATTCCACAACCGCAGGTTGTGCCAGATTGCTTTGATCTGGGTTGCCCTCGGCTTTCGGTCGCCGAGGTGCAAGCCAATACACTTCAAACAACCAAACCAAGCCGCAACCTCCGGTTAACAGAACCAAAATCAAGGGGAAGTTAATACTCAAATCCATTGCCTTGCCTCCTTGGCCGGAACACCCTTAGCGGTCGACTTTCAGTACCGCTAAAAAAGCTTCTTGCGGAATTTCAACACTACCAACCTGTTTCATTCTTCGTTTGCCCGCTTTTTGTTTCTCGAGCAGTTTCTTCTTTCGGGTGATATCGCCACCATAGCATTTCGCTGTGACATTTTTTCGAAGTGCTTTAACCGTCTGGCGCGCAATAATCTGTCCACCGATCGCGGCTTGAATCGCCACATCAAACATTTGCCTTGGAATCAGTTCCTTCATCTTACTGGTAAGGGCCATGCCTTTACTTCTGGAGTCTTCGGTATGAACGATAATGGCCAAGGCGTCGACTCGATCGCCATTGATCAAAACATCTAAGCGCGCCAACTTAGCAGCTTGAAACCGCACAAAACTATAATCTAATGAGGCATACCCGCGAGATACTGATTTAATTCTGTCAAAGAAATCCAGAACCACTTCATTCATTGGCAGCTCATACGCTAAAGAAACCTGTTTACCCACAAACTGCATGTCTTTTTGGACACCCCGTCGCTCCTCGCACAACATAATCACGCTGCCTAAATGCTCCGAAGGCACCAAGATATTGGCTAAGACAATCGGTTCTCGCATTTCCTGAATACTACCCATGTCCGGTAGCTGCGATGGATTATCAACACTAATGACCTCATCATTTTTTGTGAGCACCTCATAGACCACCGTTGGCGCGGACGTAATCAGGTCTAGGTCATACTCCCGCTCCAACCGCTCCTGCACGATCTCCATATGGAGCATGCCTAGAAACCCACAACGAAACCCGCTGCCCAAGGCATCGGAGCTTTCTGGCTCATAGATCAACGACGCATCATTTAGAGTAAGTTTTTCCAGGGCATCTCGAAAATTGTTAAAATCATCTGCGCTGACCGTAAACATGCCGGCATAAACTTGCGGGCTCACCCGTTCAAAGCCAGGCAGGGCCTCGGTGCCAGCACCCGGGCTCACAATGGTGTCCCCAACGGGTGCGCCTCGCACTTCTTTAATCCCGGCCACGACAAAGCCCACTTCCCCTGACGCGAGACTGTCGGTTTCGGTCCGCTTGGGCGTAAAGATGCCAACCGCATCGGCTTGGTGGGTCTTGCCGGTTGAATGAATGATAAACTTATCTTTCTTTTTGATCCGGCCCTTAATCACTTTAATGAGCGATACCACACCCAAATAATTGTCAAACCAGGAGTCGATGATCAGCGCTTGCAGAGGCTCTTCTCGATAATCTTTTGGTGGAGGGATCAGCTCAATCAAACTTTCCAACAAGTCCTGCACCCCAACACCGGTTTTGGCACTGACCGAAATCGCCGCACTGGCATCAATCCCAATAATTTCTTCAATTTCCTGACAAACCCGCTCTGGTTCGGCTTGGGGTAAATCAATTTTGTTCAAGACCGGTAGAACCTCAAGCCCCTGCTCAACCGCTGTGTAGCAATTTGCAACCGACTGTGCTTCGACCCCTTGGGCTGCATCAACGACGAGCAAAGCGCCCTCACAGGCTGCCATGGAGCGGGAGACTTCATAGCTGAAATCGACATGTCCGGGGGTATCAATGATATTGAGCTGGTAAACCTGACCGTCGGCTGCGGGGTAACTCAAGGAGACGCTTTGCGCTTTAATGGTGATTCCACGCTCTCTTTCGATATCCATCGAGTCGAGTACTTGGCTCGCCATTTCTCGTTCACTCAAGCCACCGCAAAGCTGAATAAAGCGGTCAGCCAGGGTCGATTTCCCATGATCTATATGGGCGATAATCGAAAAATTTCGGATAAATTTAGGATCCATCAAAACGCTACTAACCCTTGGAAATGCGCCGGAGTCTAATGGAAATCGCTGGATTTCGCCATCAGACTTCCCGGATCTTACTGCTACGGATCAATTTTTATGGCAATGAACTGTGGCTGCTTTGCCCGAATGATTCGAACAGGCACAGCGACGCCCACTGGCAGGCTCGCCATCACGGTGTTGAACTCTGTCACGGAGTCCACCCATTGGCTGTTGATCGTGGTGATCACATCGCCGACGTTTATATTCCCCGCCTCACCTGGGCCTTGTCCGACCGCAATCACCAAAACCCCCTGCGCGGCATCAAGGGCAACTTTTTCCTCCGCACTCAGCACCTGAACCTCCAGACCTAACCGGTTCTGAGTGGGTTCTGCTCTGGATCCCGTGTCCGCTGGCGCTGCGTCTGCCGCATCGAGTTCACCCACCTTGACCGCCAATTTAACTGACGCCCCGGCACGTTCCACCACAAGGTGCGTCTCCGAACCGGCTTTAAACCGCCCGACGACATGGGGCAGGTCAGAAGACAGATCGATCACCCGCCCGCCAAATTCGACTATAATATCCCCTTCGCGCACACCCGCCGCCGCGGCTGGACTGTCGGCGAACACCCGTGTCACGAGCGCGCCCGCGGCTCGATCCAAGCCAAACGACTCTGCTAAATCACGGTCTACCCGTTGGATTTGAACACCCAACCAGCCCCTCGAGACCGAGCCCTTCTCTTTGAGTTGCGCCACCACCTCCATCGCCACGTCAATTGGAATCGCAAAAGACAACCCCATAAAGCCCCCTGAGCGGGTAAAAATCTGGGAATTAATTCCGACCACTTTCCCGTCTAGGTTAAACAAAGGCCCACCTGAATTGCCGGGGTTAATCGCAACATCGGTTTGGATAAACGGCACATAGTTGCCAAGGTCATCTGGCAAACTCCGGCCCTTGGCGCTCACAATTCCAGCTGTCACCGACAGCTCAAAGCCGAAGGGTGATCCAATGGCCATGACCCACTCGCCGACTTTGAGCGATTGGGAGGAACCAATTGTTACAACCGGCAAATCTACTGCATCTATTTTCAAAAGCGCCAAATCTGAAACCGGATCGGCACCGATCAACACAGCCTCTCGCTCACGGCGGTCGCTCAGGGCGACGATGATTTCGGTCGCATCCTGAACCACATGGTGATTGGTCAGCACGTAACCATCTGATGAAATTAGGAACCCGGAGCCGGTTGCTGGCCGTGGCGTTCCACGCTGCTGATAGTCCCGAAAGAAGCGCCGGAGCATTTCCGGCACCTCCTTTTGATCGCTCTCGGGCAAGACAGGGGCTTTTCGAGTTGCCGTTATGTTCACGACAGCGGGCGACGCATCCGTTACCAGGCTTGTAAAGTCTGGCAAACTGGTTTGCGCCTGACTAGAAAGGCTGAGGGCGCTCAGCAGCACAAAAAAACTGCCTAAAATAATTTTTTTCATGACGAACACGACACTTCCTCTTTCCTACGAATACGGATCAATGATTGCGAATAGGCGCGACAACTCACTATACCAACGCCCAAACCAACGATAGCGAGCCCCAACTGCAGCCCTTCCTGCACCCCCCAAAAGCGTCCTAGCCCGGCGCCGAGCAGCAACCCCATTAGCGGCAGTCCGAGCGAGTTCGCCAGTAGCAACCCAAAGTCTAGTGCGTTGATATCAACACCCACCGGGCCTTCACTGAGCGAGGTGTCAACCGGGAAACGGTGTGCTTTCGCCTGGCAGCCCGCTTTGTGGCAACCGGCGCACGAACGTCCAATCGCGACCTCCGCCACCCGGATATTGTTTTCATCGGTGACCAACTGAGCCGGAATTGTCAAAGTTGACGTCAAAATCCGGAGCCTTGATTATTGCTGGGCTTCAAAAACGAATCACTTTGATACGGGCAACCTTCAATATAAGATTGGTTCGACAGACTCGGCAAGTCTTTGGGCCGTCGTCACCGGTAAGCCGCCAATAATCGTAACCTGACCTTTGCTTTGTCCCAACGCGCGCGTCACAATGGTTCGACCTTCGACTTCTGTTGCGAGATTCGGCAGCCCGCGCTGAGCCTCAAGAAAAACTGAGAAGGTCACGATCCCATCGCTGAAATGTAGTCGATTGCCGGACTGGCGGACCACCTTAAAACCGTCGGGCAACCACTTTACTTTGAAACTGGGTTTCGCATTTTGATCAATAAAATCATCGGCTAAGCGATGGCTTACCGTTTGATCGGGATCAATCGCCGTCATCAGTAATTGCGTATCCGGCATAAAATCGATGTCAGCGAACGCAAAGACCTCCTTCACTCGGCCGCGCTCGACTAAATGAGATTGGAGCAACAATCCAGTTTGGTAATCCAGCCACAGCAGGTAACCAAATCGATCCGCATTAACCGGCTGAATCGATAATCTGATTGCTTGCCGATCGGCGATACGGTCCTCACCGTGAAGCTCGATATGATAAAAATCACTGGACTCGCTGATCAAGGCTGTAAACGATTGACTAAACGGCCCGAGCAGCACGTGATGCCGAAGGTCTCCCGGGTTGTTGGCATCGTGATAACAAATAATTTGATCCTGCAAGCGCCGGATATCAATCTTTGGCCCGTTAAGCTTCAGGATTGACTCTCGAACCGTGTCGCCTGACGCATCGTGAACGATTCGCATCGTGTTGAATTCTTTACCTCGAATATAGGTAAAAGTGCCTGCGTAGGTCTCATGACTAAAAGCCAAGGCCATTTTCTCTAACCAATACTCGGGACTTGCAACGTCCAAGTGTTCAGTCCCGTTCGTTTTTTTGTTTTCAATCTGTTCTTTAGACTTAGGCGTCGCGACTCCTGTTTGTTCCGCCAGAGTTGAGCAGACGAAAACAGTGGTCAGAATACCTAATCCTAAATTCGACAACAGCCGATTGAAAACAAGCGTTACCATCTCGATCGACCTTACCGGTTAATTTGAAGAAGTAGACGAAGGGTAATTGACAAAGACCTGCCTAGAACCCAATTGAGATAATTCATCATGCTGCTTGAGATAAGCCCGTAACTGCGCGCGCCCAACTTCATCTAAAGCTTTTAAATCTGGATTGGCACGCATCTCGTCAAACGCGACCTCACTTGCATCGGTTGTATTAAACGCAGCCAAGGCCACGCTTTGACGCTGATCAACCGGCGCCTGCACAGCGGCTTGGCTCGGCCCAAGCGTTGGCGTCGGAGTTTGCAAGCTTGGGACGATAAAAGCCGCCAGCGCAACAATCAGGACGGATGCCGCAAGCCCATAGATCCAAGGACGACCCAAGGAAAAAGATTTCTTCTCAGAGACCGCAAGCTCATCAGCCTCGGCAGCAACCTCGGCTTGAATTCGGCGAAACAGCGCTTGCTGCGCTGCCAAATCCGCATCAACACCTTGGTCCCGTCGGAGCACGCGCCCGATCAATTGCCAATGCTGAACGGTTTCGATCGCGAGCGCAGGATCATGATCCCGAAGAAACCGGCGTTCCTCGAGTGAGTCTGACTCGCCATCGATCAGCGCCGACAGGGTTGCTTTCTCATCACCATTCATAAAAAGACCTTCATTCTTGCCAACGTCATTCGCTGCTCGTTGCCACTGTTGTTGAAACCGCTGTCATAGGAGCGCCGCTGTTTTACAAGCACCGCCGTTTTTTCCAAGCAACGCCGTTTTACTCCGTGCTGTTTGTGGCCCGGCTTACCCCATCTGAGCCATTTTTTTCTCGATCGTTTCCCGAGCTCTGAATATTCTTGACCGCACTGTACCAACGGGGCAAGCCATTATTTCAGCGATTTCTTCATAACTTAACCCATCAAACTCCCGTAGCATGAGGGCCGTTCTTAAATCCTCCTGGAGATCCTCCACCGCTGCTAAAATGACCATCTGCAATTGATCCCGTGCCAGCAACGTTTCGGGCTGATCCTCTGTTTCTAAGACAACTGAATTCTCGGAAAATTCCCCGTCGCTAATGTCTTTATCCGTATTCGGCGGCCGCCGAGATTTGGCAACGAGATGATTTTTTGCCGTATTGATTGCGATTCGATAGAGCCAAGTATAAAACTGCGCGTCACCCCGGAAATTCGCCAATGCGCGATAGGCTTTGATAAAGGCCTCTTGGGTCACATCAGCGACTTCATCTTGATCTCGCAAATAGCGTGAGACAACACTCGCAATTCGCTGCTGGTACTTTAAAACCAACACATCGAAGGCACCTTTGTCCCCGTGCTGGACTCTTAGAACCAGCCGCTGGTCAGATTCGTGCTCAGATTTCAAAACAAACCCTATTCCTTACCGCGATGCTTCAGTAAACCTTTTGACCACGCATTTCAATCTAGGTTCGCGTTTCGCCGTATTTTACACAATCTCTTGACTGAATTGATAATATCTAGCTTCCATGCCTCGCCGCGGCCCCACTGACATCACCTTAATCAGACAGGACATCCTCCGTGCTCACGCCTAATTCAGATCATTTTGACGTTATTATCATTGGCAGCGGCGCCGCCGGCATGACCCTGGCGCTGAACTTACCGGATGACTACCGCATTGCAATGCTTTGCAAAGAGGCCCCGCTCGAGGGTTCCAGCTACTACGCGCAAGGCGGGGTTGCGGCCGTTCTCGATGAATATGACAGCATTGCCGCGCACATTGACGACACCCTTGTTGCAGGAGACGGCCTGTGTAACCCAGAGACTGTGGCCTTCGTGGTCGAGCAAAGCCCCGGTATCATCGATTGGCTCGTGACCCTCGGGGTAAGCTTTGACACCCGCGTTAGCAATAGTGGTCGTTCAGAATTTCACTTGACCCAAGAAGGCGGACACACTCACCGCCGGGTAATCCACGCGGCAGATGCCACCGGCCGCGAGATCACCGAACGACTCGCTGAGGCGCTGAGTGAACGCAAAGGCGTTGAGTTTTTCACGGACCAAATCGCGATTGACCTCGTTACCAGTGATCAATTGGGTGAATCGTCAAAATATTGCTGCGGCGTCCACACTCTAAACCTCAAGACGGCCGAGACGCAGACGTTATCCTGTCAAAATTTGGTCCTCGCGACCGGCGGCGCCAGCAAAGTTTATCTGTACACCAGCAACCCCGACACGGCATCCGGTGATGGGATCGCAATGGCTTGGCGCGCAGGGTGCCGGGTCGCAAACCTTGAGTTCAATCAATTTCATCCCACTTGTCTTTACCATCCGACGGCCAAGTCTTTTTTGATCTCGGAAGCACTTCGAGGGGAAGGCGCAAGGCTTCTACTCCCTGACGGCACGCCTTTTATGGAACACTTTGATCCACGCGGTGAGCTTGCGTCTCGAGACATCGTAGCCCGCGCCATTGATTTTGAAATGAAACGCTTGGGCTGTGATTTTGTGCTGCTCGACATCAGCCATAAAGATGATGATTTGATTCGATCTCACTTCCCAAACATCTACGAGCGATGTCTTAGCCATGGCTTTGATTTAACCCAAGCCCCGATCCCTATTGTGCCCGCAGCGCACTATACCTGCGGCGGCGTCGTTACCGATCTCAGCGGGCGAACCGACATTGACAACCTCTATGCCATTGGGGAGGTCAGCTATACCGGATTGCATGGTGCTAATAGGATGGCCAGCAACTCCTTGCTCGAATGCATGGTCTTTGGCCAAGCAGCGGCGCAATCCATCCGACAAGCGCCTCACCCAAAGCGCCCGGTCAATCCCATCCCACGCTGGGATGATAGCCAGGTCTCGCGCTCTCGGGAGGACGTCATCCTTGCCCACAACTGGGAGGAGCTTCGACGACTCATGTGGGACTATGTTGGGATCGTTCGATCTGATCGTCGGCTCTTACGGGCCCAGCGACGCATTCAATTATTGCAACAAGAAATCAACGACTATTACGCCCATCACACCATCAACCGAGATCTGCTTGAGCTTCGGAATCTCGCACAGGTCGCTGAATTAATTGTTCGCTCCTCCTTGAGTCGAAAGGAAAGTCGAGGCCTGCACTATAACCTTGATCATCCAAATCAAAGCCGTGACGCCACTGAGACCATTCTGATGCCAACCAATTACTTCGGATAAAATCGCATCCAAACCCTTGCGCGACGATACGCGCAAGGCTCGGTATCCGCTTTCAAAACCGGTACAGCGTACTGCTCGGCAGAGACGGTTTTTAGGCGCAATAAAAACCCAACTGGGAGCATGACTGGGCATTCGAGCGCACACCCTTCCACAGAACCATCCTTGAACCGCGCGCGGACCCCCTACCGTCAAAATAAACGACGGCAATCGATAGCCCTCGCAACCCCGCCCACGCTCTTTGGGCGACTTGCACAATAAAAAGGGTCAGCCAAGCACCGACCACCCAAGACTGTGATAAATCGATCATCGGCAAAACCATAACCGTTGCGAGCAAGCCGCTCATGCCACCCCATAACTGCCATTGGTCATGATTGAACTGCAGGTCAAACACAAAGCCGTGACCCCCTTTCGGGTTTTGTTGACAAGCAGCTTCAAAACGAGGGCCTTTCAGGGCTGCACGCGCCCTAAAATCAACGTGACCAAATCAAGATATGCCGGATCTTGAGGCGTCGCACGTTCGCTGAACCATTCCCAAAGCTCAGGATCCTCTTCCGTCAACAGACGGACAAAGGCGTTTTGCCTGGTTTCCGACAAAAAGGGGAATACCTCGTCAAAAAAGGGCAAAAACAAAATATCGAGCTCCGCCATACCTCGTCTGGACCGCCAGCGGATTCTGTTCAACTCTGCAGGTGTACGCGACATTTATTCACTCCTTGTTTAACCCAGCGCAGTACAGGCGTCACAACTTGAAAACCATACTGGCGCCATCACCGAGCAACGGGCGGTGTTATCCAGCGAGCGCCCAACCCAGATTTCAACCTCATGCGCCTTGAACTAAAGCCCTCCATCGCGATAAGCGATCCCTTTTAGACGCGGTGCTTTGCGCGCCCACTCACCAAAAGTTTTGACAAAACCGAGCTTTCCTCTAATCTACGATCTTTTGCTGACCCAGTTCATAACTTTGGTAATATTGCTCACCAAGGTAGAAGCACTCGCCGCCCTTAACGCCTAAATTTGATGACCATTTTATGACTGTAACCGCCCTGACAGACCAAG
>MDSX01000974.1_pt1 | contig 10753 bp, 8 predicted proteins | sample 811141 | NCBI WGS metagenome assembly MDSX01 (sample SAMN05326642, study PRJNA326480) | marine metagenome | isolation source: seawater | place: Atlantic Ocean: South East | collected 2010
AACCGCGATAAAAAAAGATAAAAAAATGGCAAGCGTCGATAATAAGCATGACCCGTAAATACCTATGAACCGGCCAAAAAAAAAACATGAAATAAAACTTAAAAAGGGTAAAAGCATAATACATAAATACATCTCATTTCAAAATCATAATTACATTGAGTTGGGGTTTGAACCCACAACAGAAAAATTTTCTGTTTAAATCTTATAAATTACTGTTTTTTAAACAATACATAAATTTTTTAATTCAACAAATTTATTAGAAGTTTTGGCGCCATAAGATAAGAAAGTTAAATCATTTTTTGATTTTTTTAATATTAAAGAATATAGTAATTGAGTTACGCAAGCTTTCTGGAAAAAAATAACAAAATTATTATTAAAAGCCGTTAATTCATTTAGTTTAGTTATACAAGCCTGATAATAAATTCAAGTAGATTTATATTCTAAAAATGTTACACAAACAGACAAATAAGTAATTATAGCTCCCATTAAAATAGTAAACTTATCAATAAAGAATTTTAATTTTAAATTTGTATTAAATTTCGTAATTAATATACTTTTAGAACTATTAAACGTAATTAATAAATCTTCCTCAAACTTAGCAGCCCGTGCTTCAAAAGTTGAAAATATAGAATCTGATAAAGTATTAAAACAATAAAATAAGAAGCTTAAAAAACATAAAGCCAATAAAATTTCTTCGTTAAAAACAATAAAATCGAAAAAAGACAATAAGCAGAAAAAAAAAAGACTTAAAATAACATTAATTTCAATCATCGTGAATAAAAAAAGTCAACAAATTATTAACACCACTAAAATTCGATTTAGCAAAAAAGAATCCGCTTTAAGTTCAATGATTCTATACCGAAAACCAAAAATTATTGAATCGTAGTTTTATTATACTTGGGTTTGAACCAAGAACTAGCTAATTAAAAGTTAGATGCTCTACCAATTGAGCTATATAATTATTGAATAAGAACCTGGAAAAACAAGATTTGAACTTGCAACCTTTAATTTGACAAATTAATATTCTAACCGATTGAAATATTTTCCAAATTTAATATAATAATTTTTTACAATATAAACGATTTGAACGTTTACGCTTTTAAGCACTTGATCCTAAATCAAACGTGTCTACCTAATTCCACCAACATTGTCTAATAATCTTAAATCTTATGAGCGATTCAAATTTTAATTGAACAAACACCATATTTAGTTTTTTGCGATATACTGTCATAAACAACTTTATTCGCTAGATTTGAACTTTGAATTTGACCAAATTTTAAGTAAACTTTTTGTTTTCTTCCAGTATTAGTCTTTCGTCATTTACCTTGGCAAATAATTTTTAAACCTAAAATGTCGTACTTAAAAGCACGTAAAATGATTTCAATTAAAGTTAAAAGACTTTTTTGTAAACTTTTGTTAAAATTGCTAGAGTTTAAACTCACAGCACTAGTAGCCGCTATCTGATTTTTAGCGAATTCGGTAAAAATTTTTGGGGATAGCGTTAAAAATTGTGATTTAAATGTCTTATATTTAGAAAAAGTTTTTTGAGTCTCCATATTGACTAAATGAAATAATAAAGGTCTTTGATTTAACAAAAATATTTTTAAAACAGACCGAAAGATCTGTAAATACGATTGATGATACCGAAAAAAATTTTGTACTGATTTTTTACCGGTACAAATAATTTTAATTAAAAAAAAGAAAAAATGTGAGTTAACTATTTTACAATTAATTTTATAATTTTTCGAAGTCTTTGTCAATAACATCGCATTTTGTAACATTTTTAAATCAAACATAATCTTTTTATTCGTTGTTAAAAGTACCGCAGTATTTATTACCTGATTACAAAAATCGTTAAAATTATGCACACATAATATAGTATTTCAATTCAAACGTTTATTAAGGCGAAGACTTAATGAATTGACTTTTTGGGCCATCTGATTTAATTTTATATTTTATGGTAAAAAAAAGGAATTGAACCTTTATCTTCAATATCACAAACTGAAATTTTAACCTTTAAACCATTTTTACCACGTTATTTTTATTTAGTAGTAGGAAATTATATAAATAAATTGGAAGTAATTGGACTTGAACCAATAATTTTTTGTTTGCAATACAAACGCTTTACCAATTAAGCCATACTCCCTAATTTTTAATCGAGATTTATAATCATGATCCAACAGCAAATTCCTCTACCGTTACTTTGTTACAACTTTTTTAAAATTACCGACCTAAAAATCACAAAACCCAGTAATGTAATTATATAAAACTACATTTTTTTTATTTTTTTAAAGCGAACCAGTAAAAACTAGGTATTAAATCTACATTTCACAATGTTATTTTTAATAAACTCAGCATTTTGCTTCAAATTAAGTAAATTTTTTTAAAATGATGGGCGATAAGTGCAGACAAATTTGATAATTTCACGACACCAAGCTTATGTGTCATTACTGTTTATTCTGACTTTATATTCATGAGTTTCAATTTTAATAATTCGAACTTATGATAATTTTTTAAGATTAGCTAAAATTTTTAATATTTTGCAACTTTTTGTAATTATCAATATATCACATTAAAAGCCCTTTGTATAAAAGTCATAACGATTTAGACGTGGCTTGTAATTTCAATAATCCTATAGAATATTATTTTTTATATTGTAGTACGACAATAATTACAAAGTAAAACTAATCATAGAAAGTCGAACTTGTAATTTGCTTACTAATTATAAATACAAATTTCGATCTTTATTGGACTTAACCAAACAGTTCAAAATAAGATCTGATCGACAACCATGCAACATTTGTGAAATAGATAAATTTATTAAAATAAAAATAAAGGACTTATTACATTCAAACAAAAGTAAGATTTACGCGGTGTATCGGTTTAACTAACATGATCCACAAACTTTAATTTATCTCGCCTAGCTTTTTAAATTTAAATCTTGCGATTTTAATGTTCAGGTCAATCATTTAAATATTTATACGCTATTTTCTTAAAGAAAAAAAGCAATGATCATCGTTGAATGCTTGCCTAAAAGAGTTACTATTTCTTGTTGTTAATCAAGCTTTCGCAATATCTAAATAAGTTAAAAGCCAAATTTGACTTTTAGTAATAATTCTGAAAAAAGTTTTCACAACAAGGCATTCCAAATGAAGTAATTAAACATTTTATCGTTTGTTCATTTATTCAATTTTCGTTTAATTTACTTAAAATTTATAACATTTTATTAAACTTTGTAATTAACTTGTTGACACGGTTACAGATTATGTTGTGTCTAACTGAAGTCAATTACAGGCGTGTTTAATCTAAAAAAAATCAATAATTATTGATCTGTTTTTTTTTTAGCTATAAATTATTATAATTGCATTTATACCTAGTCTGATTGCATAACATTCATTTTTCATGTATTACCGACTCTTCTGGCACACGATTAGAGAAAATTTTATTGCACAAATCATTTATTTAATGCTTTTTGATTTATTAAAAAATTAATATCAGTCGAAATCACTGGATCAAACATTTATTCATTGTCCAATATTCATAACTGCGATTCAAATAGAATTTAGCTATTGTTTCAGAGCTAACCAGGCAAATAAATCGTAAAATTTTGCTAAAGATTGTCGATCAAAAAAATTTACGCTTTTTTGTAAATCATAATCTTTTAAAATCACATTTTTTAATGTATCGCCATAGATTTTTAAACAAAAAAAAGAAGTTTATTTTAAATTACTCTGTATTTCATTTTGATAAGAATATCAATAATTTGCATGTTTAGATGTTTCGATAATGTTCATGCTGAGCCAAAGCCAAACTCACAAAGTATTGTTTATTATATAATAATTATAATAATATTTTATAATTAATCCATTTTCTTTTTATAGGATTTGAACCTATGTTTTAATATTGAAAAAATTATGTCCTAACCAAGCTAGACGAAAAAAGTAGAAAATTTAGCCTTTTAAATAATTTATAAATTCAATTGCGATTGTTCCACGTAACCGGTAATAAATAATCAAAATGGCTAAACCAATAGAAGATTCCGCTGCAGCAACCGTTAAGATCATGACTACAAATATTTGACCTAAAATATCGTCCAGGTAAAATGCAGACATCAATAAACTTAGATTAATACTTAATAGTATAAGTTCAATACAAATAATTACAGTTAAAACGTTTTTACGGTTTATAAAAATACCAAACAAACCAATAAAGAAAAGTCCGAAAGACACGAAAAAGAATGCTATAAAATTCATCGAAATTTTTGGTTATATATATAACTTTTAACTGTTAGTTTATATTTAATAACGTTTAAAGCTAAAGTTAATAATTTTTGATTTTGCCCTGAAACTTCTAAAACTATTTTACCTTGTTTAATATGATAGGTTCAATATTTAAAATTACCTTTACCTCGCCCCAAACGTACCTCATTTGGCTTTTTTGTTATTGGTTGATTAGGGAAAATTCGAAAAAAAATTTGCGCCCGTTTTTTTAGTAAACGACGCAAAAATAACCTAATCGCTTCAATCTGAAAATTTGGAATAAAACCAGATTCTTTGGCAATAAGTCCAAGTTTCGAAAATTTCAAGATATTATCTTTTTTCCTAAAATTACTAACAATTTTTCGATTAGAAAAGGATTTAAAATATTTTGGCTTTTTAGGAAATAACAACATCGTCAAAAATTAATATATAAGCTTAAAAAGACTCGAACTTTTAACTTGTAGCTTATCAAGCTACCACTCTAACCTATTGAGTTATAAGCTTTTATTACCAAAAATTGGACTTGAACCAATACCGTTAAATTATGAATTTAATACACTGACCAATTATGTTATTTTGGTTAATTTTAATGTAGACTAATGGCGTCATTTAGATATATACACAGGAGGACAGTAAATACGTAAGCTTGTAAAAAAGCTATTGAAAGTTCTAACCCAACAATCGCAAAAATAACTAACAATGGTAAAACATGCATAATAGTTAGTATTCCGCCAGCGGCTAACATTGTTCACGCAAATCCAGCTAAAATTTTTAATAAACAATGACCGGACATCATATTGGCGAATAATCGTAATGCTAATGAAACTACACGAAAACTATAGGATACAAGTTCGATCATAACCAATAATGGAGCCAGTGCTATCGGAGCACCTGAAGGTAAAAATAACGATAATAAATGAATACCGTGTGTTTTTACCCCAACAATATTTATTGAAATAAAAGCCATAGCCGCCAAACCTAATGTAATAACAATATGACTTGTTACCGTGAAGCTGTAAGGGATCATACCTAATAGGTTACAGAAAAAAATAAATGAAAAGATTGTAAATAACATTGGGAAGAAATAAGACCCATTTTTTTTTACGTTTTCAGCTAAAACATTGAAAAATATAAACTCATACAATCACTCAAACATAGTCTGTGAAGCAGTCGGTATTAATTTAGCTTTGTAACAAGCAAAATTATAAAAAAGAATTGCTACATTACAAGCTACAAAAGTTAGAACAGTCGAATTTGTTATTGAAAAATCAAAAAAAGCTAAGTGAATTGGAATAATTTTGTTTATTGAAAATTGCTCTAATGGAGAATAAAACATCGTTTATATAAAAAACTAAAAAAAGCTGATTAACGGATTTGAACCATTGTTTTTTGATTACAAAACAAACACTTTAACCTAACTAAGTTAAATCAGCTTTTATCAAATATATTTTTGTATTGTTGGAATTGAACCAACATTATTCGTTTAGAAGACGAAGGCTTTATCCAATTTAAGCTAAAAACATATTAGTATTGTTAAAAGGTGGATTTGAACCACCGAACTTTTAAATTTTCAATTTAACGCTCTAAACCAGCTGAGCTATTTTAACGATAATTAAAATTTAGAACTATTTTTTTCAAAAATAATAATTTTGTTAGATATGATAGATTTGAACTATCAACTTTTTCGGTGTAAACGAAACATTCTACCAATTGAATTAATAACTAAGAAAATGAACTAAATAGTAGATTCACTAAATTAAATTTTTTCAGACAACCATGTTATATACTTATCAATTGAGACCGCCTCAACAACAATAGGCATGTTACCGTGCCCGACCCCACATATTTCTGAACATTGACCATAAAAAACACCCGAACGCAAAATAAACACAGATGTTTGATTTAAACGCCCGGCGCAAGCGTCAACTTTAACACCTAAAGACGGAACCGCTCAGCTATGAAGTACATCAGCTGATGTAACTAAAATTCGTATATGTGTATTAATCGGTAAAACAATTCGGTTATCAACTTCTAATAATCTAAGCTCACCCAATTCAAGTTCATCTTCAGCTATCATGTAACTATCAAAATTAATAGCTCCAATTTTGGACTCAAAATCACTATATTCGTATGATCAAAATCATTGATGACCTACACATTTAATTGTTAGGGCCGGGTCAATAATTTCATCGATTGAATATAACAAAGCAAATGAAGGCAAAGCCACAACAATTAAAATAAGCGACGGTATTACTGTTCAAACTATTTCTAAAACAGTACCGTGAACAACATTACCAGCGGTATTAGCATTAACCGAATCTATATGAAAATATTGTAGAGTACGAACCATAACAATAAGTACAAAAAAGAAAATAAATGTTATAAAAAACATTAAATCATGATGTAGGTTTATAATACCTTCCATTACTGGTGACGCCGCGTCTTGAAAGTATAATTGTCAAGGTGTTGAAGAATCTAATAATTGTAATAAAATCATCAAAAAATAATAATTAATTTTTTTAAATATATACGACAAGCGGATTTTTTTAATATTTTGTGTTTTATTAAGAATTACGACCTCTCTAAAATTTGACCAAAGTTCGGTCGCTAAAAGAATTAGAAAAAAGAGCTCACTTTGATCTAAAGCGACTTAAAAATAACCCAATGATTAGAAAGAGCATTGATAAGATAAACAATAGTAGCTAAACTAAACAATTTATTAATTTAATTTTTATTTTTTTGGTATAAATTTTTTATAAACTTACGAATATTTTTTAATTTACCCATCAATGTATTATTTTAAAACGATAATTTTAAGCAAATGTTTTAGCTTTTTTTAAATTATAACAAATGGTTTCAAATATAAATTTAATCAATTTTTATACCGCAAAGCGTTGCGATAAAACTTACTTTTGGTAAAATAATTTAATAACAATTGGCTTTTTTTTAACGATCTTCTCATACAAGTTAAAAATTTGATAATTTAATATTAAATTTAGATAGAATCCAAACTGGCTCACGCCGTTTTAAACCCAACTCATGTGCCATTTTAATAGACGAACAGTCTAACCTTTTGCAACAGCTGCATCACAAGGTTGTGGCTAAGGTTAGAGTCGAGGTTATTGTTACCAATACCCCCTCTCTTACAAAACCGTACGTGAACGTCTCCATTCATACGGCTCCTACGTAATCTAGCTTTGGGTTTGGTTACTTTTTAATTTTTGGCGCCGCGTGTACAACATCATGACAATGTCTATGTTGAAATTCTATTTTTCCTGTGCGTACTTTATTTTTCAGCTCATGGGCTAATTTCATTTCACCGCACTTAGTAGCGTTATATATTTTCATTTGTCAGTTAAATACTGTTAATTCAATCTCTGCTCAATTGAGCTCGGATCATTTTATTTCTTTTCTTAGTTTACTCATCATATTATAAATTTTATGACTTTAGAGGTTAGAGTCCCGATTTCATGAAGAATATTACAATTTACGCTCAACACGTCAGCTTATATTTTACATTACATAAAACCGTTTGCTTTTTGTTGAATCCCTTCAATACACCGCTTATAGCTAAACCCCACCTCCGAAGAGGAGCGATATATTGATTACTCTGTTCCGGTTGATCATAAGTTATTATTGGTTCCTGCCTCTGCACCAATCTCTTGTAGTTTCCATCCTCTCCTGTCGTAGGGAGTAAGATTACTTTTTATTGAGATGTTACCGCTATTTCGGCGCCTGGGTGGCCGAAGCCGTGGCGTTTTAGCCCAGACTTCCTCGTTTATGATGCTTTACTACAGTAGTTCCCTTGCTGTGAACCAAATAATACAAATTCTAATGAGTCACGTGCAACGTCCTACTACTTTACCTCACTTTTACTCCCGCTTTCACTTCCATTAAGGTTTAGGCTTAACTTCCGCTGGGAACGCTCCAAATTGAGTATTTGGATGTATGATCAATGTCTATGGAAACAAGACATAAAGGATTTTCACCTTCCTGATCAACCAGTTAATATTTACTAAGAAATATCGTGTTACCTCCCAAGCACATCCCTCAGGTTTCACACAACAGATCGCACTCGACATCGAGGTCGCAATCATTGATATCGCTATGAACGCTAAATCAATATTACTCTGTTATCCCTAGCGTATTTTTTATTTGATGATCAAATACTTGTTCATTTAATATATTTGGTTCAATAAAGTCGACGATAATCTCTGCTTAATTTATCAATTTTCACAGTTCAATAAATATATTGCTTTTAAGCTCAATAATAAAATATTTTATTTGAATTTATCATTATCACCTTTGATACATTTTAAAAGGCAGTCATCCCAACTAAACTAACAAACAATAATGGTTCAAGTGTTATAAGCAAGAACAAAAATAACAAATAATATCTCACTGTAGTCTCAATTGTAAATAAAAATAATTAAAATTGTAAAAGACTCTTATTTATAACTGAATGTTAATTAAATTTTTGCAATTATTGTGTTTAGTAAAAATGCTAGGGTCTTCTCGTCTTAAATTTAACTTTTAGCATCTGCACTAAAAATTCAACTTCAAAATAACAAAAAAAAAGACAGCTTTGGGGTCATTATTGGACTCATGCTGGACCGCATTTATAGGCCAATGAATTTCGCTACTTTACAATACTCAGAATAATACCGATATTTACCAAAACTTATTTTAAAATTTTATAGATTCTAAATTTTATCTTTGTAGCATTGATCACCGGTCAAACTATATACATTTTTTTTTCAAATTTGCATAGTCTTGTGTTTTTAAGAAACAGGTGCCCCGCCTAGTTTTGATTCAACATTAAATATATTATACTAATGTTTTACTTTCTCCCGAAGTTACAGTAAAGGTTTGCCGAGTTCCGTTTTTTTTGCTAATACTAACATTGTCGCTCATTTAAATCAAATTCACCTGTGTTGGACTTAATACGATGTCAAAAAAATTTTCCTGAATTAACATATAAAACAAATATATTACCCAATATATTTCTTGCTTTTTAGTATGTTCAATTAATAAATAAGATTTTTTGTGCTCATTATAAATAACGTTGGTATTTTAATTAAGAGATCGATTAACATTTCACAAATAAATTGAATAAATAAGCCTTAAATTTCAATGAAAATTATTATAAATTTTTATTTACTGATATTGGCATTAGCGATTTTGATATATAAATTTACATTTTTAATTTCACAAATCTTTGAAATAAATACAAAACGTTTTGCTACCAATCAAAATGATTATGCTATTTCGGTATAAATTTTAATCATTATAAATTTTTGAAGCAAATTCGACATTAAAAAGTTAAACTGTTACGTTTTTTCTATTCGATGGCTGTTTCTAAGCCAACTATTTATTAATTATGATCAAATAACATTATTTAGACTTAAATTTAATTTAATGACCTCAAAAAGCATTCTGAGTTATTACTCTTTTGACTATACATTTTATCATAAATAGTCCAACTACCTATTATCTAAATATTCAAATTTTAGTAACACTCGGTAATGTTTAATAAACAACCCTCATTTAACCATGAATTTACAATTTTGCAATAAAATAGGCGCATCTCTAAAAAGATTTTCGCAAAAAACAAGCTATTCTATATTTGATAAACCTTTCATTCCTATCCAAAAATCATCCAAATTTGTTGCAACAAATACTGGTTCGATCTTCAAATAAAATTTTGTAATATTGTCAATCTATTTTTGGATAGCTCATATAGCTTCGTGTCTAATTTCGATAACTAAATTTTGCGCCATTTTTTTAAGCTTGCTATCGAGATTAACTAACCAATACATAATGCAAAAGGTACATTTTTTAGACAAACTAAAAAATTGTAATTCATCCAGCGATTTTAAAACTTTCTCTCACGATACTTGTACGCTATCCATCATTTACGATTTTTAATTTTTAGATAATGTTTTATCTTTTATACAATATACAACTATCCAGTTATATGATCTAAAATATTTTAATATTTTTATAAAATGTTCACTCGCCATTACTAATTTTATCTCATTTGATTCAAATTTTACTATGTTAATTAGATGTTTCAATTCACAAAAATTATTTTAATCTGTTAATATAAAATACTTAATCCATAATATGGTGTAATATAAACTTTCGTTTTTTTGAAACTACAAAATTATTGTAAATATCGTTTATTTTAAGTTAAAACGCCCTTTTCGTAAATATGAAGTTTTTTAACAGCGTGGACAAATGTTTAATAAATATCATAAAAAATAACTGAAATAGAGTTGATTCTTACTTTATTTATTTATAAAAGTTACGGAAGACGCTGTCAGTCCAGATAGAAAGGATAAACAGATGCACGTTGACAGAGTTCTGTATGTACAACATTTCCCTTTTATAGAATAATATTAACGCGAGACCCTAATTATTCTATAAAAGGGAAATAAATAGAGTAAGAGTCAATTATGGATCCAATACATAGCAATGTCCGTACCTGTATT
>MDSX01049216.1_pt1 | contig 10752 bp, 12 predicted proteins | sample 811141 | NCBI WGS metagenome assembly MDSX01 (sample SAMN05326642, study PRJNA326480) | marine metagenome | isolation source: seawater | place: Atlantic Ocean: South East | collected 2010
TATTGATAAAATTTCAATAGTTACAACAAATCTTAATGATTATAGGGCTAAAGAAGGTTCAGAAATGGAAAAAGATTTCAGAAATAAAATTTCTGTAATTAAAAAGTTATTAGGCAAAATTGAAAAAACCGAAAAAAATAGAATAGCAAAAAAGAGAACTAAATTGCTTGATGAGTTCAATAGAATTGAATTAGAGATTGATAATAATAGACTTGAACAGGAAATGATTTATTATCTTGAAAAATATGATATAAATGAAGAAATAATCAGGTTAAAAAGTAATATTTTAATTTTTGAAGATGCATTAGATTCAAATGAACCAGTAGGCAAAAAACTTGGATTTATCTGTCAAGAAATTGGTCGTGAAATAAATACAATTGGCTCAAAAGCTAATGATGCAAATCTTCAAAAGCTTGTTATTGAAATGAAAGATAGGCTAGAAAAAATTAAAGAAAACATTTTAAATATTCTTTGATGAGCAATTCAAAATTCATAGTTATTGCAGCTCCCTCTGGATCAGGGAAAACAACGATTGTTAATAAGCTTCTAAAAGAGAAAAACCTAAATTTATCTTTTTCCATTTCAGCAACATCAAGGGTGCCAAGAAATAATGAGGTCGATGGATTAAATTATTTCTTTTTGACAAAAGATGAGTTTATTAAAAGAATTAAAAACCAAGAATTTATAGAATGGGAGGAGGTATATAAAAACACCTTTTATGGAACACTAATCTCAGAATTAGAAAATGCATTACAAAAGAATTTAATTTTTGATATTGACGTTATGGGAGGTTTAAATATTAAGAAAAAATTTCCAAAACAAACAATTACAATTTTCATTAAACCACCCAGTATTAATGAACTTGAAGTAAGATTAATAAATAGAAATTTGGACTCAAATTCTAGTATAAAAACTAGAATTAATAAAGCAAAAGATGAAATATTGTTAGCGGATAAATTTGATCACATTGTTGAAAACAATATTCTTGAAAAAAGCTACAGCAAAGTATTACACTTAGTTAAAAATTTTATAAATGGGTAAAAAAAAGATAGGCTTATTTTTTGGCACTTTTGATCCTATTCATAATGGACACATTAAAATTGCCAAATATATTACAAAAAAGGGATTAACTAATGAGGTTTGGCTTGTTGTCACTCCTGAAAATCCGGTCAAGATAAAAAGTAAAATATCCATTTTTAAACACAGATTTAATATGGTTAAAATTGCTACAGAAAAATATAATAATATAATGCCAAGTGATTTGGAGGTAAATTTAAAAAAACCTAATTACACTATCGACACATTGGAATATATTTCAAATAAATTAAAAAATATCGAATTTAGTTTGATAATAGGAGAAGACAATTATAAAATTTTTGAGACGTGGAAAAATTATGAAAAAATATTGAAAAAATATAAAATTTTAATCTATCCAAGAAAAGGAACTTTAAAAGAAAATCCATTTAAAATTAACGACAATATAATATTCATAGGTGGCCCAAAAATTGACCTAAGTTCAACAAATATTAGAAATATAGTTTCAAGAAAAACTGAGCCTAAAGATTTGATTTCAAATAAAGTTATGGAATATATTAATTATAATAATTTATATCAATGAAAAGTAATAAATTAAAATTCGGAATTATTGGAAGTGGAAGCTGGGCAACAGCTTTAATTAAAATTCTTTCAGTAAATAACAATGATATCAATTGGTACATTAGAAATAAAGAAAATGTTGAATTTGTCAAAAAAAATTTTCATAACCCAAGATATTTAAGCTCGGTGGAACTCAATCTCAAAAAATTAAATATTTCATCTGATATTAATGAAATTGCAGATAATTCAGAGGTAATTATAATAGCCATTCCCTCAGAGTATGTTAATAACGAAATGGAAAAAATTGAGGTTGATATTTCTGATAAAATAATAATGTGTGCGCTGAAGGGACTTGTGCCAGAAACAAACCTTCTGTTTGGAGAGCACATGAAAAAATATTTTGATGTTTCTCAAGATAAATTTCTTGTAATTGGCGGTCCATGCCATGCAGAAGAAGTTGCGCTAGAAAAACTATCTTACTTAACTATTGCATCTTCAAACTTAAATTTATGTAAAATAATTTCAGAAAAATTTAAATGTAAATATATAAATGTGAAGTCTTCAGATGATGTAATTGGGATCGAATATGCCAGCATGCTTAAAAATATATTTGCTTTAGCGGTAGGTATTTCCAACGGTCTGGGATACGGAGATAATTATCAAAGTGTCCTAATGAGCAATTCAATAAAAGAGATGAAAAGATTTATTTCAAAAAGACATAAAATTAAAAGAAATATAAATAATTCAGCGTATTTAGGTGATCTACTTGTAACAGGATATTCGTCATTTTCAAGAAACAGGATGTTTGGAAATATGATTGGAAAAGGTTATACCGTTAGGGCAGCTCAACTTGAAATGAAAATGGTAGCTGAAGGATATATTGCAACAAAAAAAGCATATTTACTTAACAGTGAATCAAAGAAAAAAGCAAAAACTCCAATCATTAATTCAGTTTATAAAATTTTGTATAAAAAAAGAAGTGCCAAAAAAGTATTTAAAGATCTGAGCAATATAATTTCCTAAAGAGTAGATTTAAATTGATCTAGGAATCGCACATCGTTTTCACTAAATAATCTTATATCATCAATCTGGTGAAGAAGCAAAGTAATCCGGTCAATTCCCAGCCCAAAAGCAAATCCAGAGTATTCTTTAGAGTCAATTTTACAATTTTCCAAAACATTAGGATCTACCATCCCACATCCCATAATCTCTAACCAACCCGTCCCCTTTGTCATTTTATAATCAGTTTCATTATTAAGTCCCCAATAAACGTCAACCTCTGCGCTGGGTTCGGTAAAAGGAAAATATGATGGCCTGAGTCTAATTTTTGATTTACCAAATAATTGAGTTGTAAAGTATTCTAGTGTTTGTTTTAGATCCGCAAAACTAACATCTTTATCAATACATAGACCTTCAATTTGATGAAAGAAACAATGTGATCTGGCAGAAATTGCCTCATTCCTATACACTCTACCAGGGGAAATAGTTCTAATAGGGGGTTTATTATTTTCCATATACCTTACTTGGACCGAACTTGTATGAGTCCTAAGTAAATAATCCGGATTCTTTTCTAAAAAGAAGGTGTCCTGCATATCTCTAGCTGGATGATGTTCTGGAAGGTTAAGAGCACTAAAGTTATGCCAATCATCTTCAATTTCTGGCCCTTCACTGATTGTAAAACCTATTTGAGAAAAGATGTCAATAATTCTGTTTTTGACAATTGATATAGGATGTCGAGATCCTATTTCAATTGGATCTCCAGGTCTTGATATATCATTAATTTCTGCTTTTTCAGAAAATTTTGAATTCTTAGATTTTAGCTCTTGAACTTTTTGTTGGGCAGAATTTTTTAATTCATTTAATAGACTACCTATTTTTTTCTTTTCTTCACTTTCTAATGATTTAAATTCGATAAAGTATGAATTTAACAAACCTTTTTTTCCTAAATATTTAACCCTGAATTCTTCGATTTCAGTAACCGAATCAGAATTAAAATTTAGAATATCATTTATGTTTTTTTTTATTTTATCTTCCATGACTTTCAAGTTCCAAATTTATGAAATCTTAATTAATATAATTTGATTTGATAAAATAGTTGATGATTGCCTTTTTCATTAGAATAGTTTGTTCTCCTGACTTTAAATTAGGTAATTTTTTAATTAGCTTGTAATGAGGCCATCCATCTTTGTCCATATAATCAAAATCGTAGTAGCCATAATCACTTAATAATTTACAAACTGCAATATGTATCACCTCTAATTTTTTTTGTTTATTGAGTCTTATCTGAAATTGACCCAATTCTTGTAATCCAATCAAAAAAATTATTGAATCTAAATCAATTAATTGATCTTCTGAAAAATCAATAGAAAGTTTATTTTTTAAATTATCCCACTTTGTTTTTAACTCAGATTTCAATGATTAATTTTATATTATTAATTTATTATACTAATATAAAGAAGTTAATATTTATTAAATTAACATTGATTAATAAATTATAATGAATTACATAGATATTTTTTTAAGCTTAGTAATAGTTTGGGGGGCTTATAACGGATTTTTGAAAGGACTTATTAATGAGTTATCATCTATTCTTGGGATTATTATAGGGGTATACTTAGCAAAAAATTTCTATACATATTTAGATGTAAAGCTAAAGCCAATATTTGAATCAGAAGCAGATTATATTTCTATTCTGTCTTTGATGATAATATTCTTATTTACTGTTATGATCTTTGAAATTATTTCTAGACTCTTAACAAAGTTTTTAAAACTTATTGCGCTTGGATTATTAAACAGAATTATAGGTTCTGTGTTTGGAGTTATAAAATCAATACTAATATTATGCGTTTTTATTTTTATATTTTCTAAAATCAATAATATGCTAGCCATTATTGAAAATGAAACATTAAATCAATCTTTCTTATACTCAAAAATTGAAAATATAAATAATACTATAATTGAAAACAATTATTAAGAAAATGGAAATGAAGAGTGATGAAGATCAATAACTAAGTTGCCATCTCTCAACTTGTATCCAAACGTATACTCAACTTTAACAACTATACCTTCTAAATCAGTAAAAAAGTAATTTCCCATTGCAATTACTCTATCATTATCAATAATAAAACCCGTGTTTTCAAATTTAACCTCTAACCAAGGCTTCATAGCAAAACCGTCATCTTCTTCACAAAAAGAATCATCACCTCCTAAGAAATAGGATAAGGCCATTTTAAGTGTTGGTCTAAATTGTTTAACAGACGCTTTAGTAGGTTTAAATAATACGTCATTGTCATTATTTTTAAAATCATACATTTCATTCAAAAATGAAGTAGTGTATTTAATACACTCTGATTCATTATCCTTTAGACTTCCAATTTTTACAATTGCTTCTCCCCATTTTTTTTGAGCTTCGTGAATTAAATCTTCTGTTATCATATTGTCTTGATTTGTTTTTTATTAATCCAACCTTCTTGACCATTGATTAATTGTATTTTTACCCATTCATCATTGAAACTGTCAAGGATCTTAACTTTAGTACCTAGATGCAAAATAAGCAAATTATCACTTCTTTCGTTAGGCTCGGCTTTAATTTCAATTTTTGATGAAAAGATAATTGCATATTTTTCAATATAATTTTTTTCATAAGCATGAAAGCAAATCTTTAATGTAATTCCAATTGAAACAAACAAAATAAATAAAAAAGTAAATGAAACTCTTTTGATATTAGGTTTTTTAGAAAAGTAGTAAAAAGCAAATAATATAAGAAACAGCAATGACAAAATTATTGATATATAACCCCATGCAGAATAACTTAGAATATTTGAAATTTTATTCAATTGACTTTCAATAAATGGTTCTGGAATTTTTATTATATCATCAATGACAGCATTATTGACCATTTTTAAATTATTAATTGCGTCTTTATCGTTAGAATTAATTTTCAAAGATTTTTCATAGTATAATATGCTATTTGCTATATCATTTAATTTATAAAATGAGTTTCCAAGATTATAGTAAAGTTCAGCCGAATGGAACCCTGAATCTAAAATTTGAAAATATAACTCGATTGATTTTTCATATTTTGAATCATTATAGAGATTATTGGCCTCGGTAAATTTGTTTTTCAAATCAGAAAAAACAAACTGCTCTTGACCATGAAGATTATTAGAAGAAATCATCAGGAAGAGAATAAAAATTATATTATAAAAATATTTTATTACCATTATCTAATATTTTTCAAGTAGCTCAATAAATTGTTTTGTCTTTTTATAATCATCACTCATTGCATCTATATTTAAAGGAGTGTATCTAGCAATTTGACAGTTTTCAAAAATCTGAAATAATAAATCTGTTGTGTTTTTTTCTATATTCATTTGCTGAAGCTTAATTTCAATAACTTCATTTTTAAAATCAGAATTCTTGATATTTAGCTTTGCCTTTAAGTATATTGATAATGCTTTATCAATAGATTCATAAAATTTTTCTTTGTTTCCAATTAGGGCCTTTGACTCATCTAAAAGTTTATTTGTTTGGTTTCGTGCGAGTTTTAATTCGTCAATCTTTTTTGAGTTATACTTTTTAATAATCTTGGTTACAATAATAATTATAAGACAAATTATAAACGGTGTAATAAATAAAATCCAATAGGAAACTGAATTAAAAAATACATACTCATTCAATTTTGAAAATTTTGTTTTTGTTTTAAAGGAAGAGAATTGATTTTCTGATAATTGAATTTTATTTATTTTATTTTTTTCAGAATTTTCTAAATATTCTGCTGAGTTTTTATATACTCCTTCAACGTCAATAAAAATTGGATCTGAATATATGGTTTTATACTCTTCTAAATCGGGATTAAAAAACGAAAATTTTGTTTGTGGAATTGTATACTTCCCTGGTTTATTGGGAACAACTGTAAATTTATTATTGATTTCTCCTTTAATTCCACTAGATCTAACAGAAATATTTGATATTTTTTCAGGCTCATATACTTCCAAAGATGATGGTAAAGATATCTTTGGATCATCAAATAAATTAAAATTACCATTTCCTGAAACTATTAAACTTAATTGAAATGCTTCATCTAATAACAATTCTTTTTTATCAGATTTTATCTCAAAATTAAAGCTTCCAACAGCACCTGTGAAGTCCTTTGGTTTATTATTAATAGGGAGAGGCTTAACATCAATAATCGAGCTTCCAGATGAAACAGTTTTATTTACACTTGATGAAAAAAGATTTCCAAAAACATCTCTCCTATTTGAAGGAACCTGAACAGAAATATCTAAAGTTAATGGCTCAATTTTTAATTTACCCGATTTCTGTGGATATAATAATGTTCTTCTTAAAACAACATATCTATAAGGTTCCCCTTTATATGTGCCATTTTGAACATTAAGTGACTTTATATCTATATTATTACTCCAGAAATTAGCATACCTTGGAGCTTCCAATTCTCTCCAATTATCTACTCCCGTATCTGGTGAAACATAAAGCTTATAGATTACTGAGATGGCCTCATTTAAAAAAGGATTGTTATCGGATAACTCCGCAACCAAGTGTATCTTTTTATCTACTATATAATTTGGATCATTAGGGTTTGTTGGTTTATCAACCGCTGATGTTACGATAATTTGAACCGGTAGAGTTTTATAAATTTCTCCGTCTACTTCAATAGAAGCCTGACCAATTTCAAAAGAACCTTTTTCGATCGGAGATAAGAAATATGAATAGGTCTTGGAATATGATCTTTCGCCGTTTATCCAAGAATTTCTGATTGATTGACTTGGCCCCCCAACAATTCTAAAGTTTTCAAAAGTTGGAGGTATAAAATTATCGCCGTCTTTATCAACAGAAAATTCTACTTTTACTCTTTCATTTAAACCTAATTGATTCTTACTCAACTTTGTGTTAAAATTAACTTGTGAAAAAGCTGAAAAGCTAATCAAGAAAATAATTATATTTATTAATTTAATTTTAAACATTACCAGTCTTTTTCTGAAACAACTTTTGTGCCTTTTTCTTTATTATCATTCACTTTTGCTTGAACTTTCTTTTCTGCATTTTCCATAGCCTTCAATAAATTTTTAATCTGTTGAGAAGAAAGTTTTGATTGTTGATTCTTGTTTTTATTAGGTTTCTCAGACTTATTATCATCCTCGTTTTGATCATTTTTATTCTCATTATCATTGTCCTGATCATCTTTATTCTCGTTATCCTTGTCCTGATCATCTTTATTCTCGTTATCCTTGTCCTGATTATCTTTATTCTCGTTATCCTTGTCCTGATTATCTTTGTTCTCGTTATCCTTGTCCTGATTATCTTTATTTTGATCATCATTTTGCTGCTCCTCTTCACACATTTTAGCCAATGCTAAATTGTAACGAGTTTCATCATCGGTAGGGTAATTTCTCAGTGCATTTTTATATGCTAATACTGCTTCAGAACACATTTCTTTTTTCATAAGGGAGTTACCTAAATTGTGAAAAGATTTGTGTTTTTCAGATTTATTTTTGGCTAGTTTTGTTGATTCTATTTGTCTTGAAATTGCTTCATCGTACAAGCCTTCACTGTAATATTTATTTGATAAATTAAATGTAGCTTTCAAGTCGCTTAGTGAATCATCAATAGCAACCCTAAAATTCTTTTCAGCTTCCTCAAAGTTATTTTCAATAAACTTATTTCCTTTGTTATAGAATTTAGCATAATTTTCAGACTGAGCATAAATATTAAATGTTGCCAGAATAGAAATAAAAAAGCAAAAAAGTATATTATTTTTCATTGAATAAATTTAAGTTTTTTAGCCATATAGTTTTACCATCTCTAATGAAAATATCGATAACTATCAATATAAATCCAATAAAGATAAACCACTGAAATTGATCTTTAAATTCTGAAAATTTTTGAGTATCAAATTCTTTTTTTTCAGTATTTTCTAAAATTTCAATTACCTCATTTATCACGTTTTCAGTTACAGAGCCATCAATATATTTTCCTTTGGTTTTATCAGATATTTTTTCCAAATAGTTTTTATTAAGTTTTGTAATAACTACCTCTCCATTGATATCTTTTTTATACCTCATAACAATTCCATTTTTTTTAATTGGAATTGGTGAACCCTTTTCTGTTCCAACTCCAATCGAATAAATGGTAATATTATTTTTTGCTGCTAGATCAGCCATTTTATATGATAAATCATTATGATCCTCACCATCTGATACTATAAACAATAATCGTTCAGTCGACTGATCTTGATCAAAATAAGTAGATGATAGCCTAATAGCTTCATCAATGGCAGTACCTTGTGATGAAAGCATATCAGTATTCATATTTTGTAAAAACATTTTAGCTGATGAATAGTCAGTAGTTAGGGGCAATTGAGGAAAGGCCTTACCAGCATAAGCCACAATACCAATTCTATCACCACCAAGATTATTTATAACTTGGCCTACTAGCTGTTTAGACTTTTCTATTCTACTTGGAGCTACATCTTCGGCAAGCATACTTTTAGAAACATCAACAGCAAAAACTATATCAACCCCTAGTCTTTGAAAAGTTTCAATCTTAGTTCCAATTTTTGGATTAATCATAGCAATTATAAACATTGTAACCCCAATCAAAATAAAAAGCATTTTTAACATAGGTTTTAGGACTGAAATGTTTGGACTTAATCTTTCCAAATTAGACTTTGAAAAAAATAATTTCTGAGTTTTAATTTTCCAAACTCTGTCAAAAATGAACAATACGCTGATTAAAATAATCAACAAAAACAACCAGGACCATGATATGTTTTCTAATTCGTACATTATATAAAACTTCGTAATATTGTTAATTTCATAATCATCTCAAATGCGATTAAAATAATTGCAGGTAGAAGGAAATATCTAAACTTTTCGTCAACCGAATAATATTTAAACTCTTCTATTTGTGTCTTTTCTAACTTATCGATATCTGAATATATTTCTTTTAGTCTTTCATTATCTGTGGCTCTGAAATATTTTCCCCCCGTCATTTCAGAAATTTGAGTAAGTAAATTTTCGTCAATTTCAACCTGAATATTTGCATAATTAAATTTCCCTCTTGCATCAATTCCAACAGGTGATAATGCAAGACCATTTGTCCCCAAACCAATTGAATATATCTTAATTTGAAATTCTTTTGCTAGCTCAGCTGCTGTTATGGGGTCTATAAATCCTGCATTGTTTACTCCATCGGTCAAAAGAATAATCACCTTACTTTTAGCCTTGCTGTCTTTTATCCTATTTACAGAGGTTGCTAGACCCATTCCAATTGCAGTTCCACCTTCAATAATATTATTGTATTTAATCTCACTTAAAGATCTTAAGGTTATATTTTTATCACTGGTAAGGGGTGTTTTTGTATAACTTTCACCAGCATATTCAACCAGTCCTATTCTATCTGAAACTCTATTTTTTATAAATTCGTCAGCAACATTTTTTAATGCATCAAGTCTGTTTGGTTTTAAATCTTTTGCTAACATACTTGCAGAAACATCTATTGCCATGATTATATCAATACCACTATTTGTTTTTACTCTTGTTGATGTATCGATTACTTGCGGTCTAGCTAAAGCAGTAATAATTAATATTAATGAAATCAATCTTAAATATTTAAATATTGATTTTAGTTTTGAATAGAAATTAGCGGAATCCCCAAAGGCATCTGAATTTGAAAATTTAATTGAGTTGGTTAATTTGTTTCTATTTATATAATTCCATAAAATTATAATAGGTATAATAACCAACAAAATAAAGTGCTCAGGATTTAAAAATTCTAAATTCATTTTTTTTCTTCTTTTAATACTTCAATTGAGTTAATAATCCTTTCTCTAATCTCATTCAAATATCTTGTTTTATGAGTTAAAAGAATTACGGTTTTAAATCCCGTTTCTGTTAAAAAACCAATAACATTATAATTTCCAGATTTATACTTTTTATCACTTATTTTGAAGTCTGATGTTCCTGAAATAAGTAGGCCTTTGCCTTTATTTTTTGTTTCAAATTCCTGATACTTTACAAGCATATTTTGAACTCCTCTACTTTGTAAATTATCCAAACTTGACTCTAAAATTGATTGGAAATTTTGTGGTTCAATCTTCGATTGAGAGGAATAGTTTGAGACAAAAAATTCAATAGA
>MDSX01028726.1_pt1 | contig 10751 bp, 7 predicted proteins | sample 811141 | NCBI WGS metagenome assembly MDSX01 (sample SAMN05326642, study PRJNA326480) | marine metagenome | isolation source: seawater | place: Atlantic Ocean: South East | collected 2010
ATCCTCAACAAGATGGACCTGGTGGACGAAGCCGACGTCAAGCGGGTCGAGGCCAGGCTCAAGTCGATCAACTCGTCCGCACCGATCGTCAGAGCCGAATGTTCCGCCGTCTCCGTCGATTCGGTCCTTGACATCCACGCGTTTGATCTCAAGAAAACTGTTGACATGGACCCCGAGTTCCTCAACACGGAGAACAAACACGAGCACGACGATACCGTCTCGTCAATCTCCGTCGTCGAGGACAGACCCTTGGACCTTGGGGCGGTTCAGCGCTGGGTCAACTACCTGCTTGTTAACAAAGGTACGGACTTGTACCGCATGAAGGGCGTGTTGAATGTCGCAGACACCGCAGAGCGTTTCATGTTCCAGGCTGTGCACATGATCTTTAACGGTAACTTCGACGAACCGTGGGCCGAAGACGAGAAACGGCAAAGCAAGTTTGTGTTCATCGGAAGGAACCTGGACCACGACGAGTTAAAGGAAGGGTTCCTCGCATGCATCCAAACGCCCGAGATGATCGCCAAGAAGGAGCGAAAGCTCAGGTTCGCGATCGGGGACAACGTTGTGTGCCGCACCGGCGACGGCTGGGTCGACGGCAAAATCACCGAGCATTTTTGGCGCAACGATTATATGCCCCCGGGCGTGACCGCGCCATACAAGATTCGGCTTGACGACGGAACGCTAATCTGGGCGCCCGAGGATGACGACAGGTTCATCCGAGCCAGAGGGGCCAATATTGAATTGCTTTCCGAACACTAAATACGATAGATGATAACTTGCCCTTAAGATTAGATCCCGACTATGTATTATAAAAAAATATCGGCGTTTTGTTCATATGCCTACGAACATTTTCCTGTCAATAGCAGAATACGTCTTCAGATTCACAACGCCCTATTGATTTTTCCGGTCTTTAAACCGAATAAATTATTGGATTTTCACCGGCATGCGCCAAATCTGATCGCACTTTCACATAACCCTAGTTTTATTTCTTCGTCGGCAGCACGCGAGATAGCTGCACCTCGCGGAGGACCGAGTGTCATCACACAAAACCTCAATTTGGATATCTGGAAGCGCATTTTGTGAGCAACTTCATCTGAGGAGTGCATTACACAGTAAAGTTGCCCGCTCGCGCGCTCAACCGTGACTATCTGAAAAGTTACGATGGCGTTAAAGGAAAAACTGCGGGAACGCGGCAGTCGGGTCAATAAGGCCAAAATGCGTGCTGACCAAACAATCCCGTCTCGTGTGGGTCTTGCCGTTGTGGGCGCTGGTCCGCACGCCGCGGCCCTTGTTATGCGTCTTCTAACCCGGGGAAAAGTGCTTTCGGATGCAAATGGACCTCTCGAGGGGTACCGAAACTCGCCGAAAGATGTTCGGGATCATCTATACAAGACTCCCGTTGATGAGTTTCTGAAGGGTTCGATCGTAGTCATCGACCGCTCAGGTGGATGGATGCTCAATTGGCAACGCCAGTATCAAGCTTTCGGAATCAAACATCTTCGCTCCCCGGAGAGCCTGCACCCTGACCCATATGATCACTCGGCACTGAGCGTGTTCGCCCAAAAGTGTAAAATAGAGAACCAGTTTGTCACGTTTGAAATCGCGAAGTCAGAGCAAGAGACAAAGAAACATCTGCAAGTGCGCGGCCGTGCAAACGGCCCGAATCGAGGGAACAGAAATGGCGGCCGTGAGAGCTTCCGTGGTCCATATCGTCTCCCTTCCGTTGATATGTTTGCCAAGTTTTCCTCACACCTTATTGAACGCGCATACGGCTTGAACCCGCTTCTTCGAGAAGGTGCCGTGACGGCACTTACAAAGCTTCCAGGCGGCAGTCGGTCTGGATTCGAGCTAACAGTGTTACGCCCTGATGGTGAGTCAACGCGAATCACTGCATCTAATGTCGTGTTGGCGCGAGGGCCAACTGCACAGAGACAAATTCCAGAGTGGGCGCGGACGCTGTTGAATGCTGCCGTGTCTAGAAAACCTGTGGTATGCCCTGTTTGTGGCGATACAATTCAAGCACCGCCATCAATGTCTATCGCTCACGCGTGGGACATCATTGATGGTAATGCCACAGTTGGTCTTTCGCCAACGCACCAGTCGAGCTACTCCCCATTTGTGCAGGCCGCCGTGCCTGGGGACCGAGTGGTCGTCGTTGGCGGGGGACTTACATCTGCGCATCTTGTTCTTTTACTCGCTGAACGCGGAATTTGTGACATCAAGCTCATCCTCCGAGGTTCTCGAAAGGTGAAAAATTTCGACCTATCTTTACCTTGGTTCGGTAACGATCGCTGGGTCAAGAGGCAAGAATTCGAAAATGCCACAACGCCTGAAAAACTTCGTGTCATCGTCGGAGAGCGCCAAGGTGGCTCAATCACTCCTGAGCTTCATGCCAAGGTCCAGGCCCTCGAGGCTGAGGGCATTTGCGAGGTGATCGAGTACGCCCAAGTCCGATCAGCAGTGTGGATTGAACAGAATGACGGATTCATATTTGAAGCAGAGGGAAATGGTGCCTGGGAGATCATGCTGGATAATGACATAGACCTTATGGCAGATAAAATATGGCTCGCAACTGGCAGCCAGCAGGGCGTCGAAACCGACCCATTACTCAAAGATCTATTTAAAACACACCCGATTCCCATCCATAGAGGGTTACCGGAGTTGCTTCCGACCCTCCGCTGGTCGCCGGATGTGCCATTATATTTGATGGGCGGGCTTGGAGCTCTTCAGCTTGGACCTGATGCTACCAATCTGGCCGGCGCGCTACGCGGCGCCCTCCGCATTTCAGCTGAGTTGAAGCAGCAGCTCAACGAGTAAGAAAAAATTGTAGAACTCCGCCATGATATGAGCTCATCGTTTCAGATATTGAGAGTGAGACATCCAAGAACTGTTCACGGTCTGATCCTGAAAAAAAAATGTTTCATAACAACATGTGAATACGAAGTGAAAGAACCAATGTTGCTCTTCAATCTTTTCGGTTTTCTCATGCCAAGCCCCCGATACGTAACCTGTTTGTTATGAAGACGACCGCGCCCTGAGACTCTCGAGCTTCTCCGTTATCCCGGGAACGACGAACCTGCACGGCTCACTTGTTGCTATAATGTTTATAACCTGAATGACTATGTTTGCATACGGGTACTGTGAAAATTTCTACCTCCTCCCGCCCGTCTCAAACTTCTGCGGTGTTTTTGGAGGTAGAAAGCTGTTTCTACCTGGTCATTTTGGTCTCTATCTTACCGGAGGGTAGAAACGCGTTTCATGTCGAGAACACCACATCCCTCGGGGGCCCAGAAACGTGTCTTGATCACAAACAAAAAAATGTGAGTTGAAAACCGCCAACCTCAGGCAGATCCTGAGCAGCCGCGACTGGAATGTAGCGACCCTGATCCTTCCAAAGGGTAGAGGGCGTTTCTATTCCCCCCCCAACAGGCATAATACATCAATCCTCAAGTTTTGGGAGCGGGCGCTAGCAAGCGAGATTATGACTTAAGATTTTATTTCACAGCTGTTTAATTTATGCTGTGTTCAGACCACTCATGCAGCTTTCTCGACTGGGGGCTCGTTGAACAACCCGGTTTGTCTCAGCCCTGATACGACGGCATCCTTGCGCTTCAGCATTTCGATGAGCACAGTGTGGACGTTCCCGTTAATATTGCGTAATCCCATCGCCGAAGTGTTCCGCAGTAGTTCGCACTTTGACACTTCGCCGATCCCTGCCAGTGGTGCGCATGGCTAACTATATCTTTTCAGCGCGTGTCGGAGCAACCCAGGGATGTGCGCCGTGCGCAGATAGTTCTCCCAATTGAGCGTCTCAAGCTCAATAGGAAAAGCCTCTCGATCTTCCTCACTTAGGGAAGTGCTGAGTGCCTTTACGTTCTCACTTAAAAAGCGGGCCTTGTAGGTCGTATAGGGCAAATATATTTTCCCCATCGAGCGCAGCTCATTAAATATGCGACGCATGGATGCATTTCGCCTTTTCGTCACGGGAGATACTGATTTCAGTTTTATCTTCTCAAGGAATCAAGTGAAGCTAACACTCATACCACCTTGCCGAAACCACATGTCAAACTCGAACGCGAAACGACTTGTAAATACCTTTATGTTTTTGTCAGTGATGATGGTTTTTCCGCTACGTCGATCAGTCAAAGGTGAAGATACGAAGTGTCGAGAAACGATACCCATAAAATCATAAAAATTGAGTGGGTTGAGCGTCGATGTAGCAACGTGATACACTTTCACATTTTCCGGTCGGCATGTAGACCAGGATTCGTCTAGACCAGGATTCGTCAAATCGCGATCCAAATTCCGAAGACTTTTTTCAGTGTTGATATCTTCCTCTCCGAACACCCTCATCGACTCAAGGTTCTCAGGTACCCCATTACATTGTTTTGATCGTGCTGTCACTGGCATGGCCGCGAGCATTACATTGACCACGCTATCGACAGGAACCAAATCTAACACGCCTGCTGGATCTCCAACAAAGCCACGAATGATGTTTTTCCCATACGCAATTATGAGCGGATCAGCCATCCGAATACCCTCAATCCAGCCCGGAAAAGGTTCACTAAGTGCCCCTTCGACGATGGAGGGCCGAAAGATAACAAGTGGCACATCCCCTCTCTCCGCAACGAGTAGCTGCTCACCCATAGCCTTTGTAAAGACGTACGTATCCTGCCAGCCGTGCATCCGTGCACGATAAAGTCCAAGGCGCACCATACGATTGTGGAACACCGGATCAACCCTTGAGAGGGAACGCTCATTGGAACTTGAGTCTCCCTGTTTCGAACCGATCTTGATTTTGCCTACAAAGCTGTCGAGTATCCGGGATGTTCTTTCAATCACATTCTCTTCTACGCATGCCGCGACAGGCAAGCGGGTCCCCCGTGCTGCCGTCGTTCCAAACGAGGGTGAGGCTGCTGATAACGCCAGGGCGACTTCTGCATAAGGATCGAGCTCATTGCCACACGCGTTTTGGTCCAACTCTTGAGAGATGCAGTCACCAATTCTTAATGCTCGTTCCTTAACGGGACCGCGACGTAAACCGTTAACAAATGCCGTCGAGACATGGCACATGAGCATGAGATTTGGACACTTTCTGGAAAGACGAAGAATCCGTCGTGGACCGAGGGTGTTGATGTTCACTGCAATGTCGAAGCGTTCGTTGAACGTTGTCGTGGCGGCCGAGTTCACAAATACCTCTGCCTCATCGATGATAGCTGATTCATTCTCCTGCGACAAGCCCATGCCTTCAAGGCCTATATCGCCGTCGACAGCGTAAAGGCGCCTCTCGATGAAAGACTCGAACCCTGTTCCGTGTTTGTCTCTCAATCTGCTGAAAAGCGGAGTATCCAAGATTTCGTTCCGTAACCTCGCCTCCGCGCAACGGCCACTGCGCGGGGTGATGATGAGAAAGACCTTCCGCACATCAGGCTGCTCCCAAAGAAGCTTTTCTAAGAAAACCTTAGCGAGAAATCCAGTTGAACCTGTCAGAACGAGGGTTCGCCCGCGGAGGAATGTGCGCACGGATCTTGTCGGTTGCACCGCGTTGCCAGGTTTTAGTGATGATGCACGGGGAGAAAGTGGAGATACTTTGCCAGTCAGTCGTTGTTGGCAATTTCTCGACCGTCTCGTTTGATGGATGCCATAGTCGGGTCTTAAAGGCGATGCGGGCGAAAATACCGCGGTGGCCATAGAGTCAACGACCGCTGCGTCACGTATCCTGTGTTTCAGGTTCGTGGCCTGCCACTGTAACCGTGAAAGTGTTCATGGAGACAAAACGAATCATAAAAAATAAATAAAAGAACATTCCAAGTTTACGGGAACTCAACTGGGCAGACGACCGAAAAATCAATGTCGTTGCGCCCACAGGTGCCCTCGAGGTTGCCGACCAGTTTTCCAGATCGAGGGACATTGAACCATAAAACTATGGGTTAAACCATATCATATCATGGTTAAGGAATAAATATCTGTACGCGCTTCCGTGAAAGGCCGCGTGTTTTGGACGTTAGGCGGCGCTGAAATCCCATAACAACCCACGCCCCGCCGCCGAACGCTACCCGCCCCTTCACCCGATATCAGAACCCCGTACGCAACCGCAGAAAAGACATGCGCCTAAGCATCTACAAAATATCTACAAAAGACTCCTCTTGAAGATGGATCTCGAGAATGGTCCCCGAAACCCGTCAATCAATTAATTTTTGGGTATTCGGCGATTTTTCGACTTGGCTGAGAATGAGCTGTTCCTACCCGGTCATTCTGGTCTCTTTGGGAGGGTAGAAAATTGTTTCTACAAACAGGCTTCCTATGGACCGGGCAGTAGCCTCGTGGTGGGAGGAGACACTTTATTAAGCCTCATGCGTTTGGCAACGCTTTGCAAACTAGCTTTAATTCACAATCATCCATCCGCAAGAAGGTTACTACAAAATCACCCGGACGCCCGATACTCCTTATGTTCAGAGACTCGACTTGATGAAGTTTGGGAAGGCTGCGAGACATCTCCGCATCACGGGTCACTTGCTTTCCCGGGATGAGGGTGTCGTAAACCCTCTGCTATCTCTCCAATTCTACCGCTTTGTTCGCCAATCTTTCAGCTACAGCCTGCTCCTGTTGACGGTGTGTATGGTCATCATGGTCATGTTCTCGATCATGGTCATGACCATGCTTGAGGCTTTCCGGGTGTAAAAGAGAAGACCCCATGCTTTTATTTTGAATATGTAATGGAGCACTTTGGCCTCTCGGAGAGTGTTGATCGGAGTGGGGTATGGCACGCGCTGCACCTGTATTACCACTCATTGGCGTTGGCGCGCACGTGTATGAAAATATGTCGGTGCTAAAGAGTTTTTTCGCTGGACGGGAAACCGTCAAAAACATCACGCCGCAATTTGAACCCTACCTACTTACGCGCTTTCAGAATTTAGACGACAGAAGCAAATCTATCACCAAATCTGTTACTTAGATGGTGTTCGAATATTGTACACAGTGCCACGATATCTGAACGCGCTTTCCAAACCCTTATATTTTCTGGCCGCTATTTACCGCCGAAGAGACTAACCCGACACAAGGCCCACGGTGCAAGCCTAGACGCGGGCCTTCAAGGACCCGTTATCCGTAAGGCACTCTGAGTATCTATCACCATTGAGCCAAGTTTTCAAAGCTCGACGACATGTCCTCCGCCAACAGAACTTCCACTTCCAAGGCCACCACTGCTGTCGGAAAACCGCGTGTAAGCAGCACCGGTAAGACGGCCGACTCCGAACGCCGCCTTCCCGTCACCGTCCTTTCTGGATTTCTTGGGGCGGGAAAGACCACGCTGCTCACGAGGATCCTGCGCGACCCCGGGAACGTTCGGGACGCGGAAACGGGGGAGCTCCGACCACGAAAGATCGCCGCAATTGTGAACTACGCGGGAGCCGTAAATCTCGACTCGGACGACATGGCGGACTCCAAGCCGATCGAAGTAGAGCCGGGGATTATCAAGCTGCACAGCAACTGCATCTGCCGTTGTCTTCATGGAGATCTACTGAAGAGGGTGAAGCTGTTTAATGAGGAGGGCACTTATGATCATGTCGTCATCGAGGCCACGGGAATCTCTGAGCCGCTTTTTATCGCACAGACCTTGACAGCGAGTAACGTAGTGTTTGAACAAGAAAACCAAGATCTCAGGAATGGCACAGGCCTACTTGGAGATGCCGGTGAATCACCGAAACATTGCGGAGACTTATCGACGTACATCCGACTCGACTCCATGGTCACGGTGGTCGACGTTGTCAACACTTTCACATTGTTCCACTCGATCCAGTGCCTTGCGGACAAGAACAATATGTCAGGAGTTCAAGGAACATTGATGAAAAATGGAGGAAAAACGGAAAAGAGCACAGTCGTGCACCTGTTAATCAACCAGATCGAGTTCGCAAGTATCATAATAATCAGTAAGGTTACTGTCGCCGTTAAGCACAAGGGGAAGGTCGAGGGAATGGCACGGGCAAACAAAATAAAGGCGCTACTTCAGAAAATAAATCCGAACGCGCGCGTATTTATGCCTGTTGAGGATTCGTTCGGGGATTTCGATGCAGAGAAGATGGTTATCAACACTTTCCCTCTCGTAATGAAAGAAGAGGAGAGAAATGGCACATTGCCGCAGCAAAATAATCTCCAAGAGACCAAAAAGTATGGCATCAGCAGCGTTGTCTTTGAGTCAAACAAAATGCCATTTCACCCTTCGAGATTAAGAGCTGTTCTAGAGGGTTTTGGACTTTCCGTGTTTAACAGTATGAGCGCCAGCGCCAGAGAGACCGACCCAATCGTAGGTATTTTCCGATCAAAGGGGCAGATTTGGCTCGCGAATGCCAACGGCTATCCTATGAAGCTGCAAACCGTTGGTAGAATTATTGATCTTTGGCCAAGCAACATACCTTTTCTTCATTCAATCCCAGAAGATCTATGGACCTCTAAATGTCACGGTTGGAGACAGGATTGCATTGACGCATGTCGATGGACTGCCAATCATGGAGACCGCATCAGTCGCCTTGTCTTCATTGGAGTCAACATTGAAAAACAGACCATAGAGCATGAGCTGGGCAAAGCCTTACTATCAGTTGAGGAGAGTGAGGCCCTGGGAGGAATTGAAGGCTGGAACAAATTAGAGGACCCTTTCTTTCATGGAATGGCTGCAAGTCGATACTTCGAACCAAATTTGGTTACATCGCGCAAGATCGAAGGGGTGATGAGTTCCAGGAGTGTATTGAACGAAGCATAAGCCATGCACCTACACAATCTTCAACACAAACAATCTCACCGTTCTAAAGGCCAACAAAAATCCATCGGTAAAGCTCGATTTTTAATTCTCACAACCTATTATACATCGAAAGCCCGCCGAACTTGACTGTGATTTCGCTCATCTCTCAAAAGCCTCGGAAGATTAAGAAAAACGCAACAAGCACCGAACGCAATTATACCAACAGCGATTGAAATAGTGTTCATACAACTCGTGGACACTTTAGGTTATGGGTCGGTATATAAACCCCAAAAATTACAATTCCAAACCACTGTTCGAGGCACACGGACGCAAAATCGGCACGAGAATCGGTGAAAATGGCCGAGTCGTGTAATAGTTTCTGTGTAGGGAAAAGTGATTTCCGTTTCGATTAGAACTGAGGACATTAGAAGAATCCAACATATTTTTTTTGGGGTTTAAGTTCAACGTCAGATGTCTGGGCGGGCTTTCTTGAGGCCCTAATTTTTCAGAAAGTTTGCTGTCGCTAACTCTCTTGCGATTTGGCGCCGCCAGAAAAAGCGTGTCTTGAGAACGCGCGCCGCAGATTTTTCCGCGCACCTATTTTCCCCACGACCATGGCGGTGTTACGTTCGGCAGCGAACCGGCAAGGAGTTGTAGTTCGCGCCGAGGACTCTTACGCGGGATTGGAGAAGGCTGCGCGTAACCAGGATGCCAAAGGCGTCTACTTTCAGCGCGGCCCACACCAACGAGAGGCCGACATAAAGCACTGGCTTGGGCAACACAGCGACGGTGATATCTGCTGCAAGACACTCCTGGTCGCGCCGCCCGTCCCGGGCCCTGAGGGCGAATGCGGCTGCGGCGATACATCATGTGATTCGAACACCGGCTCAGGTGGAGACAACGCATCCGATTTAGCCGGTCCTGCCGAAATTCGTGTTGCTTGCGCGAAGCTAGTGGCTGAGTTGCCAGCCTCGTTCCGGGAATCCGTGCTCCACGACGCACGGTTGCTCGCCGATATGTGCGTAAGGCTGTGTCCAGCCGCGCCATGGCTGACTCTTTCTTTAGAAGTTCAACATCACAACGCATGCACGCGCTGGCACCAAGATTCAGTTGTTAGCAGAGCTATCATCTGTTACACTGGTCCTGGTACGTGCACCGCTGACGATCAGTCGGTTCGCTGGGATAAAATTGAGCGGTCAAACACAACATGCGTTCCACGCGCAGAAATGAAGCAAATGTCCACAAACTCCGTGCTACTTATGAAAGGTTTATCATGGCCATCGATTCGAGGTAGTGGACTAACACATAAGTCACCGCGTTTAGGAAGTAAACCCTCGAAAAGACTGCTTTTGAAGGTCGATCTGCAGAAGGGGCTCCGAAATCCAGAAAGTCTTTGGGAATGAATGATTGGAACACGCAAAAACGTGGGTGAAGTTCTGGGGTCCAGACAAAAATTCTAGGCATCCACAACACCGTCCGCGCGGAGATGAGAAAGTTCCGCGCGTGCCTTCTCAAGTGCGACACCCCGCTCTTGGCGTGGCGGGTGGATGCGCATAGAAAGGCCACACAGACCTGGTCCACTTGCACCACGCGCACGAGGACGGGCTCTTCACCCCTCTGATGAACACTAAGGACCCTTTGGGAAGCCTTCTACGGCGACGGGACGTCCGGCAAGCATCTGTCCAAGCTCGGCTTCGATGTCATCCACGAGGACGTCGACTACCCACCTTTCAGTGAGCTCCCCTGAGTCCTCGCGCGCCTGCGTGAGTTGGGCAAACCTTTCGTCGTGATCATGCCGTGTTCCACGCTGACCACGCGATACTTCCGGGACCTGTTCCAAGACATCCAGGTGAACGTGCCTCGGCGGCGCATCCAGTTCAGGAAGTTGGTGGATGGCGTGGAGGTGCCGAGTGGGCGTTGCAGCTTCGACTGCCTGTACTTTTGTTGGCGACTCGGGTTGCCGAGGGACGTGGTGTTCTTGACGTGATGGCCGTTTCTACCCTCCCGTCGAAAATGA
>MDSX01046767.1_pt1 | contig 10751 bp, 7 predicted proteins | sample 811141 | NCBI WGS metagenome assembly MDSX01 (sample SAMN05326642, study PRJNA326480) | marine metagenome | isolation source: seawater | place: Atlantic Ocean: South East | collected 2010
CACAAAGTGTCAATACCCTTGCACGATAGCTGTCGACTAGTGTTTCTCCTTCGGAATCTGCTAATTCTGCTACAATAGTTTCAGGGTCGTCTTCCAGAACTAGATTCATTTGAAAATCATCTCTGCGGATTGTAATGAATCCAACTAATGCAAACATTCCAATGAACCAAGGAGTGAACAATAAAGATGGGATTTCTCCACTACCTACCGACATAACCTCAGAGTCCTCATCGTCGGATTCATCCTCTGGTTCAGGTTCTGGTTCAACAACTGGAATTGGTTCGACAATAATTGTTCCAACCATCCCCAAACTTGCATGTGGTTCACATACATATTGGTAGGTTCCATTTTCTCCAATATTGAAGGTGTAGGAATAGTCAACATTCCTTTCAGGATCTCCAGAATCAAACAATCCATTCTCCTCAACAGCATTGTGTGCTAAAAGTTGATTTTCCCAAAAGAAGTTGACTGTATCTCCTTCATTCAGCGTAATTGTATCAGGTGAAAAACGTAGATTGGTGCCATCAACAGTGACTACGATAACATCTCCTGTATCATTTTCTAAACTACTGAAAATATCATTCCGTGGCTCTTCTAGCGATGAATAATCACTGAAAGAATGTGAAATTGGAAATGCCATTAGCACTAGAAGCGTAGCCAAAATTGTTGACGCCACTGAACTTCGGTGCATGATTACCGGTGCTCACTGTAAGTGATAAGTGCTAGTAATGAATCTCAATCATTGATAACTTCAGGAGATTTTGCCAAATCTCTCGTGATATTCTTTTGATGAGACTCAATTGTGCCACCACCGATCTCGAGAAGTTTAGAATCTCTCCACAGTCTTTCAACGACATATTCTGCTACATATCCATAGCCACCCATGACTTGAATTGCAGCATCAGCAATCTCTTTTGCTGCGGTTGTTGCGAAGAGTTTGACTCCATCGCTGTCCAACCTCTGCCCTGCACTTCCAAGGCCCATGTTGTTTGCAGTGTCATAGATGTAAGCACGCATAGCTCGATACTTTGCCCAAGACTCGGCGATGTATCGCTGCATTTGTCCAAAATCACGAATTTGTCGACCGAATGCTTCTCTGTCTGTAGCATACTTGTTCATTTCATCTAGTGAACGTCTAGCGATTCCTAAAGACATGGCAGCTAATGTTAGGCGCTCAATCTCAAGATTTCGCATCATGTGAATCATAGAGTCGCCTACCTCACCAACCAAGTTTTCTGCTGGCACAATACAATCTTCGAACACCAATTCAGCAGTGTTTGATGCTCGCATACCAGTTTTATCCATAATTTTCTGACCAACACTGTACCCGGGCATTCCATTTTCAACTAGGAATGTAGAAATTTCTGATCGGCCTCTATCATTAGTTCCAGTCTTTGCATAAACCCATACAACATCAGCAGGTGTACCATCATCATCAAGACAGCCATTAGTAATCCACATTTTGCGTCCATTCAAGACCCAAGACCCGTCATCTCTTTGGACGGCAGTTGTAGAAAGGCCCATGACATCAGTGCCTACATCAGGTTCGCTCATTGCCATTGCACCAATCCATTCACCTGAGCAGACTTTTGGAAGAATCCTGGAACGTTGAGAATCATTTCCATTAAACTCTAGATTATTTACAAAGAGCATGGAGTGAGCCAAGTAAGCAAGTGCAAACCCGGGGTCGCTTGCGGATAATTCCTCGTGTACGATGACTGTAGCAACCGCATCTAAACCTGCACCTCCAAATTCTTCACTCGCAGTTATTCCTAACAGACCCATCTCTCCAAGAGACTTTAGTAATTCAAGATTGAATTTCTCATCCCGATCATACTCAAGCGCTTGTGGCTCGACAAATTCTGAAACAAAATCACGGACCATTTCACGTAGCATCTGGTGCTCGTCACTAGGATTGGCTATATCCAAATTAATCCCCTAATCCAAGGGGAGGCGAATTCGCTTTTTTGTGTTCGGTTTCAAAGCGTAATTTTTCGGGCGCGTCTACGAGGACGATTTTCATGACCAACTGCAGGTCTAGATTTTGCTCTGCGAACTGCTCTGCGTGTTTTGGTTTTACGGACTTTTCGCGACACCTTTCTTGCTCTCTTACCAACATGTTTGAGGTGTCCCGACTCAATCTGTGGCTCTGCAGGAAGGTGATTGTCAATTCCTGCTCTTATCAGAACATCTTCTGCAAGACCACGTGGAGAAACTACTGTAGCCTCTTCGACTATTCTTGAAGCCATATGGCGAAGAGTGTCGCCATTGTGAACAATCGGCTGATTAGTCACATCAACCATTACGTGCTGTTGAATTTCAAGCTGTTCTTCCATTAATGAAACAAGGAAGTTTCTAGTTAAGTCTACTTGCTCTCGCTGTGACATATGCATCCCATCCGAACTGCAGGGACTCTGACGCAGTTATGAACTTTCGGCGAAGAGAGTAGCCAAAAATGTCGATTTGACGAACCATATTCAAACGTCAAAAATGGGGCCGTGACCGGGAATTGAACCCGGGCTGGCAGGACCACAACCTACCGTGCTAACCGCTACACCATCACAGCCATCGGTTACTTCGCTCCACCGACAAGCCGTATTTATCTCATTCCGTTGGAATTCTTGACTCCTAGTACCGTTCCATTCAAGATATATCACGACCGAGCGCCATCTATGCGACGCCTAACAGTGTTAGTTTTGATGATGCTAATTATGCCCGTAACCATGGCAGATGCCAGGAGTGTTCATTCTACAAGCACAGTAGATATGTTCCCTCAAGGTGACATGCAAGATTCATCAGACTGGGATTTCAAGAGGCATCTAGCTTTCACTGAGGAGAACAAAGCAGAGGATGGAGAATACGTAATGGGGATGGTTGCTGATGGCCACATGACCCTAGGGATTTCCTTGCCCGAGCATTTAGATCACCAAACAGTTTGGGCGACTTCCACATCTACAAACTCAAATGCTTCAATCGGCGCACCTGATGGAGCATACCACTATTCGACAGGACCTGACATAACAGTAGGCGGATTTGATGTTTCATCACTGAATAGTAATACCATCGAAAAAGTCGAATTAGTCGTTCACTTCGACATACCAGATGCGCTACAGCAAGACAAAACGCGCTTCTCAGTCATCAATAACGGAGTGCATGATTTAGTCAGAACTTGGAGTAACACCCAAGGCGGATTATACTACATGAGCAATGGATGGAGTATCGAAATCACTGATAGTGATAATTGGACATGGGAAGAGTTAGCAAATATCGAAGTCACACTGGATTACGTTTCGAATGGAGGGACTGATGATTCACAATTACAGGTCGATGCTGTTGGATTAAAATTGACCATGAGAACCCCCTGGTATGGAGCAGAAAGAGTTGTAGCTAGTTCTATAAATCAGTTTACTGATTGGCCAATTATTGATTTAGATTTATCTTCAGGGACATTAAGTTCTGTTTCTACAGCTCCATGTGGATTGGATTCAGATGGCGGAACTTGGACCACGGAAACCATCGCAAAGCCTGCAGGTCAGTCATGGGGAAGAATTCATTTTGACCATAGTGAAGATAATGGAACTGTTGACCTAGAATACATGGATAATCAGGGAGCATGGGTGCAAATCAATGAAGCAACTATTCCAGTTGTTTCTGGAGATTTACAACTTAGGTTTACAATTACTGACACCTGCCTTACTAAGGCATGGGTAGACATCAACGATCCTAAGTTGAAGTTGCAAGGCAATATTATGGGTGACGCAAGTGCAATGGTTGCAAACGCTACAAGATGGACAGTAGTAGTTAATGGACAAACAGTAGCAAACAACGACGGAGCAGTAATCGGATCATTTGATTTACAGATTCCAATAGGACACGTATTAGATTCATCAGATAGCGAGTTGGAAGTCAAGATCAAAGCATGGTACAATTGGGGTAATGATGGCTCCCCATCTACGATTACCTTACGAATAAACAGCATCGAAGTTATTGGAGCATACTCGATTGAGTATGACGAGGACCCTGTTTGCTCCCTAATAGGTTCACATGACCTGCAAGAAGACGGAGGAGGTTTGATTCTCCCCCTGTTGTCTAGGTGTTCTGATGACAGAACCGATGTTGAAAATTTACTTGTAACATTCCTTAACTCAAACCCTGATGTCGTTGAAGTTGATTTGACTGAAGGCCAAGTTAGAGTCAAATTAGTCCCAGAAGCGTCCGGAGTTGCACAAATTACTGTCAAAGTAACCGATTCCGCAGGAAACTATTGGAGTGAAGTTTCGACAATTAATGTCGCAACAGTTGATGATAAACCAGTACTGGAAGAATTCCCATCTGTCGTCCCAGTTGAGCATGGATACGCACATAGAATTGCATTCGGATTGAGTGATTCTGATAGTTTCATCCAAGATCTCGTTGTTACAACCAATCGCTCTTGGGCTGAAGTTGACATGGCATCTAGAGAGATTATTGTAGACGCACCTACCCCTGGTTTTACCTCTGTATTAGTTACAGCTTGTGATGAAACCAGTTGTGTTGAAAGAATTCTTGATTTAGAAGTAAGAGCACTAGCAGAACTATTCATTGAAGAGATCAGAATTGATGATAACATCAGAGCAGGAGATATTTTCGAAGTCAAAGTTTTCGTACGCAATTCAGGTCAAGTAACTGCTACTATGATTGGAGTTAGATGCTCCGCAGACGGACAATCATTCGGCTCAGGAACGATACAAATGCTATCCCCTGGCCAAATGGGTTCAGTAATCTGTGATATGCAAGCACCTGACGGAGATGACAGCATAATTATCGAGGCAGAAGTTGACCGTGGGACTAATGTCGATGAGGTTGATGAAACCAATAATGTCGAAACCAAAACAATAGCGATTGGAGCACCAGTACAGGATGTATCAAGCACGGAAAATGACGATTCTTTTGAGATTGGCCAAGGAACCGTTTACATTATAGCTGGAGTGGTTTTAATGATGATAATTGCACTGTTTGGATTCCTCGCTCCTCCAAAAATAAAGAAACTTGAATGAGGTTGTAAAAAACACCCGGTTTGACGGATAACCGCAAAATAGGGGTTAACATTCATATGCGGAAGTATTCAGAATTGGATACTTCGCATGGGCTGTGGGGGCTCTTCACCATTGGTGACGAAGTCGAGTGTGGAACACATGAGTGAATTGAAAATAAGAATTGAGACCGAAGAATGGGTCTATGAGGAATACGTCGAAGCGTGATCATTTTTTCCAACTGCGAGGATAAGTATCCTCTTTCATTAGAACACAGTTGGGCTTCGCAACTTCACCCTGAGTCATATCAGGAATCACCTTGCTAGTTTGGACTAGTTTAGCTAGTGCTACGGCTTCTCCTTTGATTGTAACTAAAAGAACCTCGCTTCCAACTCCTAAATCTTCAGGGATACTAACCACACCAGGTCGTAAAAGTGGTGCTCCATGAGATAATGCTGCTGCTGCGCCATCCTTAACTACAATTCTTGGAACCTCTGATAACATATCTTCAATTGGATGTAAAACTCTCATAATTGCAGTTTCATCTCCTTTCTCTTTCCATAACCAGTAAGCATCTGCCAACTGTTGCATTGTAATGGATTGTGACAAACTGAATTCTCCTGATGTTGGGCGTCGAAGTTCCTTCAATTCGACAGGAGTGTCCATCAACAAACCTAGGTCACGTGCCATTGTTCGAACATAAGTACCAGCCTCACATTCAATGTGTGTCAAGGCAGATGTCCCATCAAAATCAAGAATCTCAAAACGAGAAATCTTTCGCGTTCGAACCTGGACCCTGACTGCCGAGATTTCTGGGGGGACATTGTAGACTTTACCCCTAAGCATAGCCATATTCTCTTCCAGTAATTCTCTGTCAACTTCTTTTGAAAATTTTAGAACAGCCAAATATGACTTGTCATGAGTGAGGATTCTACCTGTGAGTCGCATAGCCTTTCCAGAAAGCAGCGGAAGCAATCCTGATGCAAAAGGATCCAGCGTACCTCCATGACCTAATTTGTCAAGCCCCATCATATCTCTGGCCCATGCACTTACTTGATGGGAAGAAGGCCCTGGTGACTTGTCTAGAAGTATGAAACAGGATTCAAGCAATTGGTCGATGTTTCTGTCTTGAGGACTACAGCCGTGCTTGTCCGATGTTTGAGCATCCTTATCTAAAATAATCATTCATTACCCTCCAAAATTCCCATGACTGCGTCAAGTACACCTACTGAATCCAAATCTGAAGCATCAACTACATGGGTGTATGGTGTACTATCTTCAGGATTTATCCCATACATTTCTTGATATCGAGCCAAATCGATCTCACTTCTTTTCCGATTGCCCAATAACGCTTCTTCAAGGGGTATTCCTTCCCTATTTACAACCCTTTGAGCTCGAACTTCCTCGCTTACATGAAGCCATATTCTAAGACAATCCAATTCAAGTAAATGCGCCCACCAGCCACTAAGGCGACTTTCCATAACTTCTGGGCCGTCAGGATTTAGCATATTGGATTTCAATATTTCATCTAATGATTTGTCAACAGAGAAATCGTTTGCACACAAATCTCCGAATTCTGCAAGATTCATGCCTCGATTCTTTGCCTCATCACGAAAGATTTGCCCCCCGTTCAAAGAACTCCAACCTTTGGCTTTACAAATTCCATCAACAAGTGTACTAGTACCACTTCCAGGATGTCCAGAGATGGTAATTCGTGGCAAAGTTTCACCGCCATTCATGACGGCAGATTTTGCAAATGTTAGTACTTGGACCATCTCTTTCTACCATTGTGCTTCCACATTCTGGACATTCTTTTGCATTGACTACAGAAGCACTGCTTTCTGCTGGTTTCGACTGATTGTTCTTCTTCTTAGGACCATTACGCCTTTGTTCACTTCGACGACGGCGTGAGTTCGCTTGGGAATTTCTGGAACTTTTTGGCGCACTAACCAAATGCAAAAGTGGTTCCTTTAGGCGCTCTCCTTCTGCAACAATTGGGTGTGACTTGTATCTGATCAACTTGATGTGACGGTCAACTACTCTTCCGAATGGAGCCGACATACAAATGTACACTGCTATCCAAGCTGGGAAAAACAAGAATTTTCCGGTTTCTAGTCCCCATTCAGGTGACCAAGGAAGAGAGACATAACTAACCCTGAAATCGTTTACAGTATTACCCATCCAAGAGAAGATTGCGATAATGAAAATCATCGTGAACATCATCGGCTTCATTGCCCCCATCTGGACACTCATTTGCTCAGGCATCATGTGCTGTTGTAGAGTTTGGGCCTTTTCCATTAGAATCGGGTCTCGTCCAACTCTAGCTTCATTCATCATCTTTCGAACTTGTCCTTGCCTGTGACCGATGTGGGCCTGAGCAATTGGATCCATGAACACGTTTCTCAAGGCAGTATTGATGAACATGGAAATCGAACCCAAGATTAGAACTGTAATTACAAACCACTTTTCATCGGGCAACCATCCTGCTAAAAATGGGTCTGCGTAATCCCCCATACTAGTACGAATTCCTTCAGACATCAGCATGAAGGTCATTACAATCATGAATAGAAGCATGAACATCATTGAACCGCCGGGAGGTGTAGGTGGAGGTGCAGATTGTCCGCTCATGCCCCTATGGGGCATATCCCATCGCTTGAACGTTGCCACACATTTGCACAAGATTGCGAAGACCTCAAACATATGAGGTATACTCGGCAATCATGGACGAAGCTACCAGGACATGGCAACATTCCCAACCAATGCCTATGCGGGGCTCTCCTTGTGTGGTAAGCGAGGCAAATGCTCTTGCATTTACATCAAAGATGCAGATTGAAAATCGCATTTTCCTTTTTTCTGATTCAGATCGAGCCATTCCTGGCGACTGGGACTACCTAGCAAGTGTTCGACCAGGAGTGCCACCTGAAGGTATTTTGTCCGAAGTCGATGCTTGGCTTCGCCAGTATCCAGATGCTTGGCTTGCAGTAGATATGCGAGTTGGAGTCATTCCTCCTGCTGTCCCTGACTTAGAGGAAATGCTTCGCACTTTCCCTAGAATTGTCATCGTGATAGTGTCTGACGACACTCGTGATCATCCTTGGCCACGCTGGGAATATCCGCTCTAAATGAATGCGTATCCACAAGCAGCACAAGTGATTGCCGACTTGGAACTCATTTCCGGACAGATAGGGCATGACTTAGTTTCTGAATCGTCCTCAGAAGCAGCATCTTCTTCAGCAGCCTCTTCTTCAGCAGCCTCTTCTTCAGCAGCATCTTCAGATGATTCTTCTACAACCTCTTCGGATTCGGCAGGTGCTTCTTCAACAGTTTCCTCTTCTGAATCTGATTCATCAGATCCCCAAGCAGCAGCTGCAGCCTCAATCTCAGCCTTCTTCAGGTATTGATTGTCATCATCGTCAAACTTTACAGCATGGCGAACGAAATCATCTCGGTGAGATTCATCAATACCATTTGCAGCCATGACTCGCAGTAGAACATCCTCTCTCCACTTGAATCCAGCACCAGGTGTATCGCCTTCGTCAGATGAGTCATCAGCGTCATCACTTGTCTCTGTGGTTGCAGGAGTGTCATCCTCAACTTCATCTCCGAATGTCACTCCGTGGAATTGGTTCAGTACTTCAGCATCAACTTCACCATCGCCTTTAATCTCGAATGAAACTTCTAGACGCTCTCCCTTTTCGACAACAGGTATTGACCAAACATTCTGTGAGCCATTTTCTGCATCAGAGGTTTCGATAGAAACATCATCTCTCTCTTTTCTTCCCTCGCCACGAACTGTCCAATCTTTCAATTCAAAGTTGGAAGGCAGTATGTCGTTGATACATACATCTTGCAATGCGGTATCTCCATTGTTTTCGAAGATAATTAAGACTTCATATCTTCCTTTGCCACCCATTGGCATTACAGACTTACCTGCAGAGAAGTTTCTGCGATGGTGCCTTACCTTCAGAACTGGAACTTCATCGACATCTCTAGTACATACAGGGCCGAATCTTTCTGCGCTAAATTCACAGCGAACTGGACCCGCAACTGCCTCGTTTCCAGGACTTGGGTCTGGAGCTACTAATGGATAAGTTATGGTTAGACTCTTGCCGGGTGCGAGACCAATTGGCTCTTTTGTACCAATAGTCATAGACAATGTGTGCCCTTCACCATCAGGACTTCGCATCTCTTTTTCGATTGAAATTCCATGAGCAACTTCGGCTTTGAATTGTTCTTCAGTCATGTTGCTGTTCCCAATCTTAACCGAAATGTCTTCAGCAGCAGGAGCATCGAATAATCCTGGAATATCATCAGTTATTCGAACCAAATTGATTGGAGATGAACCTTCATTCTTGATTGTAACCGTAGCAGATAGTTCATGTCGGCGATAAGATGGCAAAACAGTCTTACTGTACTTCTTTGCAACACTTGCATCCAGTACTTCAAAGGTAGAAGCTTCTAATTCCAAACTACCTTCCGCACTGTGAGAAGCCCTTGGCAATACAGTGTATCCCAAATCCCATGTGAAATCTGGTTTACCGTTACTTTCTACAGTAACAATGTCAGACTCCCATCGAGAATCTGGAAGAACATCTTCACGTACATCGCTGATGTCAAGAAGTAAATCTTCACTTCCTTTCATACTGACCTGCAACTTAACCAAATCAACAGCGAATGACGAACGATTTTCGAAAATTGTCTTACATTCCCAATTATCAGGCCTCTCTGATTCTACAGAATTGATGTATGCAAATCCACGGCAGAAAGCATCGAGTTCTCTAAACTCTAGAGTTGAGAGTGTTGCATCTGCTTTGTAACTGGCACTAGCCACTCCAGCGTTGATCGGCTTGATACCATCAACATGGATTGTTCCAGACAGACTCAATGTGCTAGATGCACCTGCTGCTAAATGTCCAACGTCCCAGGTAAGCTTACCATCTTCAATTGTAGCGCCACCAGTTGCAATAATGTTCAACTGTGAAGGAACTTCTCTAGTAACCATAACCTCACTTAGTGAAACTCCAGATAAATTTTCTACTTCGAGTTCCATCATCAATGGACCGCCGTCTCCGCCCTTGGAAACGGATAATGAGCGCTCTTGTTCACGGTCTGGGTTAGTATCTAGCCTCTCCCTAAGTACAAGCATTCTGCTGTTCTTGACCTTGTATTTGGTGGAAAATTCCTTACGAGATTCTAGTTCGTCAACCTGTACATGGTCTCCTGCTAAGTCTGTGTTCACAGTGTTGTTTAGCATTACATCAATGTCATAGATTCTATCAGATTCTGAAGGGTTTCTAACCTTCAAGACCCCCTTTACGTCTTGCTTGATTATCTCACCATCAGAGGTCAACTTTGAGGTTTCAACTTCATGAAGTGAACCTTCTAGTTTGTCTCCAGGAACATCATCAACATCGGATGATTTGCGGATCTTTGCACCTGCTGCTACGAAGTCTTCGTCGACCGGGGTAACCGGCGCTAACGGGTCAATAACAGGGATGTCTGCTTCCTCAACTGCAACTTCAGCAGGAGGAGCTAGTAGTGGGTCTGCCATTGGCGCTGGTGGTGCCAATAGGGCATCTGCGGCAGGCAATGCTGGCGATTCTTCCTCAACTGGGGCAAGTAAATCAGCCGGCGCAGGTGGCATTTCTGGAGGTGCTGGAGGCATTTCTGGTGGAGCCGGTGGCATCTCTGGTGGAGCAGGTGGCATCTCTGGTGGAGCAGGTGGCATCTCTGGTGGAG
>MDSX01092992.1_pt1 | contig 10751 bp, 9 predicted proteins | sample 811141 | NCBI WGS metagenome assembly MDSX01 (sample SAMN05326642, study PRJNA326480) | marine metagenome | isolation source: seawater | place: Atlantic Ocean: South East | collected 2010
GTACCAAAAAATACAGCTTCAGAATCAAATAATTTGAAATAATTAGTACCATCTGCTTCACTAGCATAAATATGAAGATCATCTAATACCTTATTAATATCTTCTTTATCATTATTTGATATTAATATTGATATATATATAAATAAATTTAACATATCTTATTTAACATAATATAAATTATATAACAATTATCTTACTGTTATCTCTTTTGAGAATTTATCAATAGCTAACTTAAATTTACCTGGTTCAACAACAAATTCATTTTTTGCATTAGCAAAAGCTAACTCACTAACTGGTAGATCAAATATAATTGTTTTAAGTTCTCCGCCTTTAATCTCAACCTTATTGAAATCTCTGAGTCTTTTAATATCTGGTGTTATAGATGCATATAAATCTGATGAATATAACTGAATAGTTTCATAACCATTAATATCACTTATATTCCTAACATCTACTGAAACTCTAATTGTATCATTTAAATTGAATTGATCTCTATTTAGTTTAAAATTACTATAAGTAAAATCAGAATAACTCAAACCATATCCAAAATCGTATAAATTATTTACCTCTCCAACATAATTGTAGGCTCCTTGTGCATTATTTTGTACCTCAGAAGGCTTATAGTAATATGGTAGTAGTGAATTTGGATAAGCGGGATAAGTATAAGGAAGCTTTCCAGAAGGATTAACCTTCCCAGAAATTATATCAGCTAATGCATCACCACCAAAATTTCCAGGTAAATAAACATTAACAACTGCACTCATAAGTGGCTCAATATCAGATATTAATCGTGGTCTACCTAAATTTAAAATTAATATAATTGGTTTACCAGTTTTACTTAGTTCGAGTGCTAGTTTTCTTTGTAATTGGTGAATATTAAGATCATTTAAATCACCTGGTTTTTCTGTATAAGTATTTTCACCCAGACAAAGAACCACATAATCTGAATTTCTAGCTTCTCTTACTGCTAAACTTATATTATTTTCTACCATATCATAATAACTACCATTTTCTTTGTATGATACTCCTGGTACATATTTAACGTTATTTTTACCATAATTATTCTGCAATCCTTCAAAAATGGTGTTGAAATCACCTGCAAATCTATCAGTCAATTCACCTTGCCATGAGTACGACCATGCTCCATTTAAAGTTCTCATATTATTACCATTTGGACCAGTTACCAAGATTCTTGGCTTACCTTTAAGTGGTAATATTTTATTGTTATTTTTTAATAATGTTATTGACTCAGAAGCTGCCTTATAAGCTAGCTGATGATGTTTTTTTGAACCAAAATCTTCATATTCTTCAGGATTTGTAACTGGTTTTTCAAAAAGATCAAGCTCAAATTTTAATTTTAAAATTCTCTTTACAGCATCATCAATTCTTTCTATACTAACCTCCCCTTCTTTAACTAATTGAATCAAATCATTAACAAACTGTTCATATTCATAAGGAACCATAGACATATCAATACCTGCATTTATTGCCATTTTAACAGCTTCCTTTTGAGAATCCGCAACTTTATCTCTATCATGAAGCTTTCTAATATCTTCCCAATCTGTTAAAATAACACCTTCAAAACCTAACTCATTTCTTAAAACATTTATCATCAAATTATAATCTGCATGAACAGGTACTCCATTTATTAGTCCCGAGTTAATCATAACTGTTTTTGCACCAGCCTCAATAGCTTTTTTAAATGGTTCAATATGAAATTCTTTAAGAACATTATCTGGTATATAAGCAGGTGTTCTATCTTTTCCCGAAATAGTTGAGTGATACCCAACAAAATGCTTCATACATGCTGCAACACTGTACTTACTAGATATGTCGTTATTTAATCCTTGATAACCCTTAATCATCTCAACACCAAATCTCTCAACAAGAAGAGGATCTTCACCGAAAGATTCAAATTGTCTTGAAAAACGAGGGTCAATACCTAAATCTAATACTGGAGAAAAATTCCAAGGAATACTTGATGCTCTTGTTTCATAAGCACAAACTAGAGCCATATTATAAGCATTTTCTGGATTCCAACTTGCTGCTGTTGTAATTTGTTGAGGAAACATCGTCGCACCGTCAGTATAGGTTGTTCCATGAATTGCATCTATACCGTATATAACAGGTATTCCTAATCTGTTATTATTCATAGCAATATCCTGAATTTTTGATATGTTTTTAAACCATACATTAGGTTTTTGAGCCGTATTATTGATTGTATTTAAAACAGAACCTACTTTGAAATTAACCAATGCTTTATTTGCTTTTTTTTCATCAATTTCCATAGGAAATGATGATTCCCATTTATTTGGGCCTTTAGCAATAACAGTTAAATTAATTTGAGTCATTTGACCAACCTTTTCTTCTAAAGTCATTTGTGATAATAAATCATCAACCTTTAGATCTATATCAGAATTTGTGTTTTGAGTAGTACAAGAGAAAAATATGAATAGGATAAGAATATATCTCATAATAAATAGTTTACTAGTTTTAAAAAAAATTGAGTTGTAATTTAGTCAGATATTTTCCAAAAAGCTATTCCCCCAGCCTGTTTTCCAACTTTTACAGATGATACTAATTCTAGAGAATCTAAATCTATGACATCAACAATTCCAGGTTCTCCACCTATTCCCTCAACCGATATAAAAGCGTATTTATTATCAGGTGATATTGCAATACCATGTGATACACTTGTAGTATTTTTTATTGTTTTTATTATTTTCTTATTATTTAAGTCCAAAATAGCAGTACTCCCCTCACCTTTTAAGGTTATAATTAATTTATCTCCATTAGGAGTAATTTCAACATTATATGGACCTTTCCCAGTTTTTATTCTTTTTGTAATTTTCCATGAATCTAGATCAACTTCAATAATTTCGTTTGAACCATTTCCAGCTATGTATGCATAATTATTGTTTGGATGAGGAATAACCCATGTTGGTTTAACTGAAGAATGCTTCATCATGCCATGAGATGAATGGTCCATGTTTGAATGGTTCATGTGGTTATGATCCATCATATCTAAATTAAGTTTTCTATTTACCTCCATAGAAATACCATCTATTTCAAATAACTCACCAGACATCATTGCAACAGAATACTGAAATAACCCATCAGGAGATAGTATTGAGCCATGAGGCATCGCTCCAGTTGTTATTTGCTTAATTTCAATCATAAGTTCTGGATCTACAACAGAAACTGTACTTGGCTTCATATCACCATGAAGATCAAAATTCACACAATATAAAAAACCAGTCGTTGGCGAAACTTGCATAGTTGCAGGAAATAATCCAAGTGTTGTTTTTGAAATTGGCTTATTAGATTCAGTTGAATATTTAACTAAACTTCCAAAAGGACTACCATGAGCTAATGAAAGATACCAATAATCACCAGAAGGATCAACAGTAATACCATGAGGCCCCTCAATCTCAGTAGGCATAATACCAACTTCAATTCTATTAACTTCTTCTATAGATGAGCCATCAAATTTCAGTAATGATACTACATCATCAGATTCAGCAGCAACATATAAATAATAGCTTTTTTTAGCATTAACTTGATATGCAAAAAATAGAATAAACAACAATAACCTTATCATTATTTTAATTTAAATACTGATTGACTTTTGAATTATCAGGTTTTACTGGCATAACTTTAGCAGAACCTATTCCGCTATTCCAATCTGAATAAAAAACATATCCTTTATACAATTGTGCTCCCCATGCCATAGTAGCAAATGGTATAAAACCATCTTTATTTCCAGGTAATATATACCCTATTTCCCTTCCTTGTTTAAATAAATCCCCCATTAAATCACCGCTAATATCAACAATTCTTATTCCTCCTGAATACATTGCAACATATAAAATATCATCTTCTATCCAATAATTATGAGAACCGTGACCAGGTAATTCATATCTCGCTACTTCCTTTGGATTATCAACATCTGAAAAATCAACAAAATGTAAAAAACCTGCAGTTTCGTTTGGAGAATTTACATCAATGCCTTTTGGAAAAATTTCATCACCTAATACAGTATAAAATTTACCAGTAGATTTGCTTTTAAATGGATATGTAGCATGATGAGCTCCACTAGCATAAGAATAGTTACCAAATGCAACTGGATTTGATGGTGAACCTCCCGCTATTCCATTACCTACATCTACAAGATATACTCCATCTCTCCAATTTGATGAATATGCAATTCCGTCTTCGATCCACACATCATGAATAGCTTGACCTTCTTTTCCTAATTCAAACATTCCAACTTCTTCAGGATTCTTTGGATCTTCAATATTTAAAATATAATATTTTCTACCTGCACTTAAAGCATATACATGATTTTGATAAATAAATAGATTATGTACACCTCCAGTTAAGTTTTTTGTATATTCTGCAATTATTTTAACATCATATGGGTTTGAGACATCAATTATAATTATTCCATTTTTTCTATTTGAAGCTCCTTCCCTACTTATAATACATATTTTACCATCCTCTGATACTTTAACATCATTAACAGTTCTTGCGTCAACCTGAACACTATCAATTTTTAAAATATTAGCTGGATCAGTAACATCCCAAAAGTATGATGTTCCATCTGCACCCCATGTTCCAGTAACAGCATAATCTCGTCCATCTACACCTTCAAATACCCAAAAGTCAGAAGTATGTTTATCATTTACTAAACCAGTTCCAACTTTTACAACATCTCTTTTAATATTTCTTTCATAAATATTAAGTGCTTGTGAATTTGTTACATTACCTACTGAAACTGTTACTAAATAATTACCAGCAACATCAGCAACAAATCGACCATCATTATCAATTAAACCTGATGCAGAGTTACTTACATCAAAAGATTTACCTTTAAATGAATATTCAAAAGGGACATCTGTAACTAACCTTCCTTTTTTATCATATGCTTTAGCCTCAAACTGAACTACATCACCAGTTCTTAATTGATTTAAATTTGAAGTTAAATCAATTTTTGCAACAGGATTTTCAATAACATCAATTTCTAAAATTCCTGAGATACCTTCAAAAGAAGCTTCTAATGTAGTTGAGCCTTCTTCAATTGCTTTAATATTATTAATTGGATCTATTGATAAAATATTGTTTGAAGATTTTAATGAAAAATTAACATTATCTCTAACAAATCCCATTTCATCAATTACTTCATAAGATATAGGAAGATATGTTCCTGTATAAACTTTATCAGTATTTAATGATATTTTGATTTCTTTTACTTTAGGATATTTTACATTTACCTGATAGGTTTTACTAACCCTCTTTCTATCCTTACCATAGCATACAGCAACAACTTCATGTAAGCCAGGTTTATTAGCTGTTATTTCACCTGTTTGATTATCAACTTTTATAGAATTAGCCGTGCTAAACACACCTCTCTTATTGTAATATATAATTCTATCACAGTCAGATTTATTGTCTTTTGAGTCAATAACAAATGTTGTAGGCACAAATGAATCACCTATACTTAACTCCAGACCTTCTAAGTCAGATATGATTGATTTTTCTTGAGCATAATTAAAAAAAGGTGTTATTAATAGTAGAAGTGAAAGTAAAATTCTCATAGTTTAATAGTTTAATTTTTAATATTCCAATCAGCTAGTAACTTGATATGGGGGTCTAATTTAATTTCTTTTGGATTATAATCTGAAGAAATAATGTATTTTTTTGATTTTTTATCCATAAATATCTGAGTTATAATTGATTTGTTATCATTAGTTACTAATTCAATATCAACAGGCATTTCAAATAAATAGCCATCATTTTGAATTTGATCTATATCAATTTCAATTTGTTTTAACTTTTTATTGTATGACCATGAAACATCAAGTTTAATAATACCACCTTTATATAACCACTGATCAAAAAACTTATCTAAATCTTTACCTGAAGCATTTTCCATTTCCAATTTAAATTCTTCGGTAGTTGTATTAGAATTATAATATTTTTTATAATATTTTCTAATACCATTTCTAAAATTATCTTCACCAATATAATTTCTTAGCATATGTAATACCCAAGCGCCTTTTTGATACTGAAGACTATAGGTTAAAACATCTTTCATATCTTTTAAATTGTTATGTACTATTGAAGCGTCTTTATCTGTTTCATAAAAGTCAAAAACTCTTTTTTTAGCTTCTTTTAAACCCTGTACAAAATCATCTCTTCCATATGCATGCTCTCTAAACATAAGAGTAAAATATGTAGCAAAACCTTCACTCAACCACACATCATCCCAATCATATTCTGTCACACAATTTCCAAACCATTGATGGGCTACCTCATGAATAATAACATTACGCCATCTCACATCTCTTCTTCCAGTAACTGAAACGTCACTGTAAAAAATAGCTGTAGCAGACTCCATCCCACCCTTTACACTATTGGTCTGAACATTTGCAAGTTTTTCATATGCAAAAGGACCTACGTAATCTGAAAAGAATTCTAAAGTATGCTTAGTTGGAACCTTAAAATCATAGAATCCATTAACCCTATCCTGTTTATATACCCACGTTTGTATTGATTTCCCTTCAAAATAATCTACATAATCTACAGCAAATTCTGCTACTCCAATTGCATATAACCAACAAGAGATAGGAACTGACTGTCTCCAATGAGTTTTCTTAATTTTATTATTAACGTTTGTTTCCTCTACTAATAAACCATTTGATATAACTTGGTAATGATTTGGTGCAAATACAATAAAATCAGATGTTGCTTTATCATATGGATGATCAACAAGAGGTAGCCAATTTCTTGCTTTATTAGGCCAATTATCGCTGAAAAATGTCCTGTCTCCATGCATATTATCTCCAATGATTAGTCCAGTAATAGGAACTCCACTGTATTTAATTGAAATAACATCTGATATGCTGAAGTTTTTATCAGAAACAGAAATATTTAAGACATTATCTACATGCGAATATGGTATTTCTTCACCATTAAATAATACAGAATGAACTTCCATACCTCTACCCTCTTTATTAATTGAAATTAGATCTAATCTTACATTTTCTTCATTAGGACTTATGTGAAGGTTTATATTTGCATTACCCTTAATTATATCATTGTCGTCATTAAGATGAAGTTCAAAACTATAATTTAGGATATCAATTTTTGGATTTTTAGGATATGGATCTTTAGCACTAATTGTTAATGGTAAAACAAAAAGAAGTATAATATTTAGGTATTTCATTGGGTTTTATTTAATAAAATTAAAAATACATTATTTTTCATCATTTTTAAAAAAAGGATATATTCGTGTCCTTAAAATACCTTTATGATTAAGAATATTGGAATTATTGGAGGGTCAGGTAAAATCGGGACCACATTTAAAAAAGCATTTGAAAAAGTAGGATTAAATGTAATGGTTACTGATGATTCTACTAAAGATCAAGAAAATAATCTTATTAATAAATCTGAATGGATCATACTGTGTGTTCCAATAGATAAAACTGCTGAAGTTTTTAATAGTATAAAAAACAATATAAGAAAAGATCAGGTTTTCAGTGATTTTACATCTGTTAAGTCAATTTTAGGTAATGAAAGTTATGATTTTGAATTTATTTCTTGTCATCCATTATTCGGACCTTTAAATAATATAGAAGGACAAAATATAGTAACAATTCCTGTATCAGAAGGGTTATTTTATAATGAAGTTAAAGAGGTTTTTGTTAAAATAGGATTAAAGGTTACTGAAATGAAATCTTTAGAAGAACATGATAAATATATGAGCCTAATTCAAGGAATGACTCACTTTTCTCATGTATGCTTTACAACAGCTATGAAAAAATTAGATTTAGATCTTGATAAAGTAATGGAAATATGTAGCCCAATTTACCAATCAAATATTTCATTTTCTTCAAGAATTACTGGAGGGGATGAAAATTTATATACAAATATTATCATGGATAATCCAACAAATATTGATGTTCTTCAAATGTATCTTGATACATCTAATAAATTATTAGATATGGTAAAAGATCAAAATTATGACGAATTTAAAAGTAATTTTAAAGACAACAGGGAGTATTTAAAAAATCATATATCAAATATGATTGATCAAAGTAATTTTCTAATAGATAAAATGGCAGAGTTCAAAAAAGGCTCAAAGGAAACAAACTAACAAGGTTTTTTAACAACAAGTTTAAAAGTATGTTACCTTAATACTACTTTTATGCTACCCCTAATCTAAAATAATTTATAGTTTTTATGGTCAAATTACCATTTGATTTTCAGTTGGGAAGTTTGTAGATTGAGATATGAGAGCACTAGTAATCCTCATATTTATATCATTTAATTCTTTAGGACAGGGTTTTGGTATAGCTAAAGAAGAAGAAGAAAAAAAACTATCTAAATTTTATCTAGGTATTGGTGGTGGAGTAGCATTAAGAGGAGGTGATATAAACTACTGGAATAACTATTCTACAGGTATTAATATAACTCTTCTAAATCTTGGTTATAGAATTAATGAAACTTTCGGTATAAGTGCTAATTGGAACTCATCTGGACATGGATTATATAATTCATCATCTTCTTTAGGTGTTGCTTATTTTAGTATTGGCGGAATAGTGTCTATACCTACAAAACAATTTACAATAGATATTAAACCTCAATATGCACCATTAGTTGCAGCAGAAATGTATGGTGATATAATAGACGCAACAGGTAATATTATATATGAGAATATTTTTTGGGGTGATGGTTTTGTGATTGGTAGTTCTATTGTAAGGAGTACAAAGAGAGGCATTACTTATTCCCTTGATTTAGACTATCTATCATCAATTTTTAGTAATGTAAGGATTAATGGTTTAATTTATGATGACAGGTCAATCTATAATAGTTTTAGAATAGGTGTAGGTGTTAGATATAATTTCGGTAGAAAGTAAACAAAAAACCCCTCATTCCTGAATCCTCAAACACTACCCTTTTGAATTTTTATTGGTTAGTTGATAAATTTGAATTATGAGATACTTATTAATATTACCAATTTTCCTTTTTGGTTGCAGTAAAGAAGCTGAAATGATACTCAAAAGCCCTTATCAGTTACGTATGTCTTGGGAATGTACAAGTTATAGTGGTTATAGTTGTGTGACTACTGATATGTTCTGGACCAAACAAATTAATTTAAATAATAAAATATTTTATGATATAATTCCTGTTTATGGGAATTATGATTCAAATTATAAGACTTTTGATGTAGATATTACTAAACTAGCAGATACTAATAATATTAAAGTTATTTTAACATTTGATTGTGATACACCAAATATTCCAAACGAAACTTTAGGATTTTATAGAGATAATATTCCAGATTATTTTGATATTATAAAAGAAGTGATAGTTAATTTGTATGAAGATAAAAGAACAGTAATTGAAGTATCACCTTCTTCCGATTCTAATTGTAATCCAGATATAAGGGTATTTTACGAATAAACAAAAAATACACTACTTTAAAATTTAGATTATCGGCACAAGTTTAATTTCAATTCTTTCTCCAATATTTGTTTCAATCTGTATTGAAAAAATATCCCCTTCAGAACGTTGATAACTGAGACTGCGATGAGCGCCATCACTAACTCCTTTGAAAGCTAAATATCTATCTCCTACTTCAGTTAATTCAAATTTATGAATTCGAGAATAACTTGCACTTATATTTTCTGGTTCTAAAGAGTTGTTAAAGATTTGTAGATTTAGTTCTAGACTACCATTTATTTCCCTTATATGAATAATTTCAACAAATCTTGTTTCTGATTCTTTTGTAGAACGAACTAAAGCAGTAATAGTACCAGAGCGAGGTGGAAACCATGTTTGTTCTAGGGTTCCTCCATCATGTGAGCCCTCTCTTTGACCGGTTAACCACTCTAGTTTATATACTGATATAGAAGAACTTTCCTCTCCATTAATATCTTCAAGAAATTTAGGTAAAGTACTGTTTTCTTCAATTCTTGATGTAGAGTTGTTACAGGCAAAAATAAATGGAATAAACACTAAAAGAAATAACAGCTTTTTCACTCTTACAATTTACAATAATTTTAAAAGAAGAATATATGCCTATGATTAATTTAACTCTTAAACCTCAAACACTACCCTTTTTTATATTTTTACGTATAGTAATTTTATATGAAAAAATTCATATTAACATTTCTTTTTATTCCTCTAATTTCTTTATCTCAAACATTTGAATCAATCAATCAAAGAAGCATTGATTTAATTAATCCTGAAAAAAATATAGGTTTAAATTATTGGAATATTGTAAATGATGATGTGATGGGTGGAATTTCAAAGTCCTATCTATCTCTTAATGAAGAAAATAATTTAGTTTTCAATGGTTATTTATCATTAGAAAATAATGGTGGGTTTGCATCATCAAGGTTAAGTTTACCAAATAGAAGACTAACTGATGTTAAATCTTTAAAAATCAAAATAAAAGGTGATGGAAATATTTATAAGTTAAGATTTAGACAAAATAATAGACGTGCATCTTACTCGTGTGATTTTCAATCTTTAAAAGATAAATGGATTGAAATTAATTTAAACATAGATGAATTCAAACCATATTGGAGGGGATATTCTTATAATAGTTATCCCTTATTAGATCCCAGTGAAATAAATTCATTAGGTATTCAAATCTCAGACAAACAAGAGGGAGAATTTAAGTTAGAAATAAAATATATTAAAGCAATATATTAACATCATTTCTAAAGCCTCAACCACTA
>MDSX01078728.1_pt1 | contig 10750 bp, 8 predicted proteins | sample 811141 | NCBI WGS metagenome assembly MDSX01 (sample SAMN05326642, study PRJNA326480) | marine metagenome | isolation source: seawater | place: Atlantic Ocean: South East | collected 2010
CGCGCCGTCGATGGCGTTGACGATCGAGGTGTGCGCCTTGACGTCCACCAGCGGTTTCTCCGGGCGCTCGAGGTCCCACAGCTGTAGGTACCCCTCGAAGTTACCGGTCGCGAGGTGGCGCTCGCGGAGGGAGGATGCGCCGAAGGTTCCGCACTTGAACGCCGCCTTCTTCTCCACCTCCTTGTCCAGCTTGACGCCGTTGTTCTCCATGTCCAGGGAGTAGATCTGGAGGCATCCCGTGGCTCGCGCGTACGAGCCGAGGACGACGAACCGCGCGCTCGTGGGGATCCATTTGGTGTCGTAGGTGGTGATGTTCACAGGTTTCTGGACGTGCTCCAGGATGTTGGGGCCGGCGGAGAGGTCCATGGCTCCGGGTGGTCGAAGGGAGCGTGCTCTCGCGCCACGATCAGTGGTCAACAGCCTTCCATGAATTTCTAAACGAGGAGTCGCGACAATCGGGAATCTTGTCAGTGCCGACAGCGCGGGGACGCAGCGCGGGGGGGGGCGTCATGAGGCGGTCACGAGGCCTCGTCGCCGCTCTGATCGGCCTCACATTAGCCACGTTCGCGTATCTCGCGTACGTCAGCGGCGTATTTAGCGCGTATCAGGCGTCCGAGGGCGTCGCGGTGACGACCCCGTCGCCGGTGGAGATCGACGTCCCGGCGCGGATAGCCTCGAACCCTTCGTCTCCGGCGCCCGTGCTCGCGTCCGAGGAGTCGCAGGAGCCCCCTCCCGAGCCACCGGCGAGTCCACCGCCGATGTCACCGATAGCCAGCCCGAAGGATGACAAGGCGGCCGATGACGGCGGTGCGAAAGGCTTGATGGAGTGTCCGACGGTGGACGTCGCCGACCCGACGAACGTCGCCGCTGTGGCGAAATCGATGGGCGACGCCTCCGACGTCGTGGTCTTCGCCACGCAAGACGTCGAGCACTGGCGCGCCGAGTTCCTCGTCAACGTCATCCTCAACCTCGCCTCCGTCAACGTCACTGCCGTCATCACCGTGGGACGGGACAAGCGCACGTGCGAGACGGCCAAACGCGACCACCCAGATGCGATCCGATGCTGCGTCTACAGCACCTGGCTCGACGGGCACGAATCTCTCAAGCGATGGACGCTATCCGAGACGCACGCGTACGTCCTGTGGCTCATACGGTACAGGTTCGCGCTCGACATCATGCGCGCGGGTAATGTCAGCGTGTTGGTATCGGACAGCGACATGTGGTACGCGAGGAACCCGTTCGATTTACTTCGAGACGAAGCCACTGGATTGGGAAAGCACTCCGTCGTGGCCAACGTGGAGGGCGTGACGTTCCCTTCCATCAACGGCGGGCTGGTGTACTTCCGGGCGGACTTACCCGGTGCGGGCGGCGAATACCTCCTGGCGCTGTTCAACGATCACGTGGATGACTTACTGGCGGATGAATCTCCGCCAAAGTGTCACAAGGAGCAAGGCGTCGGGACGCAGGTCGCCACCGGCGCCATGATGGACCAGGATATCCTGCGCGATGCGGCGGAGAGCGCGGTGGCGGGAGTGCCGATGTGGTGGTCGTACACGTACCACGTGTGTCTGTTCAAGGACGGGTGGAAGCAGCGGGAGGCGGCGAGGGCAGTGATTAAAGACAAGCATCCGGAGACCAAAGAGTGGGTGAAGTCGGGCGAAACGACGCGTCGGCCGTACGAATCCCACCCGCTCATCGAAGCCCTCGCGGCGAATCTCAACGAATCGGAGGAGAAGTACGCCGTGATGAAGGTCCCGGGACACGAAACCTGGACCAACGTGACGATGCTCGCGGCGCCGAAGTGGATGTTCGCCAACCACGGCGACGGCGACGGGTGGTTCGCGCTGACCCCTCGTCCGGGAGTCGTTTTCCACTGCATGTCCCAGAACCAGGGTATCAAACCCCGCATGCTCCGCGCGTACCACATGTGGGATTGGGATCGGCTCGGCGCGGGGCGCGGGATACGGGTCAAGGAAGGGAAGTACCTGAGCCTGGCGGCCGCGTCGTTCGGGAACTTCACCAAGCGCGGTGATTTCGCCATGCAAACGCATAGGCTCGCGGCGTTAGCAGCCGCGACGGGTCGAATCCCGGTGCTTCCCATGATCCCGTGCGCGTCCCCGTGGCTGAAGGAGTACACGTGCGAGCGGTGCTACGCGGGTGTGCTCGAGCGGATCAACGTCCTGGCGGGGACATGCCCGGTCACCGCGCTGCGACAGTTCCAGGGCCCCGACGCGACGTTCCCCGGGGCGGAAAACACTGAGGGGACGGTTGGCTCTCCGTGTTGCTACTTCGTTCCCCCGGGGGATGACTGCGCGGAGAACTTCGCGGCGTGGGGGGTTGAGATGACGGGGGAGGATCCGGGGTACCGGCCGGGGCGGACGGTGCGGCTGGACGCGCTCATCGACGCGGCGGCGTTGGTCGTCGGCAAAGGGGAAGTCGTCGATTTTGCCGATCGGAGTTGGGTGCTCGGTGATGACTTTCCGCCGGACAACGTCGCGCACCCCACGGACGTTTTCGTGGACTTCACGCGCGTCGTCGCGGCGCTGGAGGGCGACGGTGCGTCCGTGCCGTGGGTGGAGATTGACTTGCAAGGACGGGACGCGTTGCCGCGGGTGGTGACTCGCAAAGGGGTCGAGGATCGGGAGCGCAAGAAGCGGTTTCTCGATTACAACGAGGCGTGTCCGCTCGTCAACAGGGTCTCGCCCGTGGTGTGAGGACCGTCGTCGTCGGGTTAAAGTTACATTCTTTCGAATTTAAAACAATAAGCTAGTGTTCAATACGCGAAGTAGCGCGAGGCTTTTCGTGCTAAGAGTAAGCGACGGAGCCTCAGTCCTTGTCCTCCTTGGCCGCTTCTCCGAAGGACTGCGCCTCCTCCTTGAGCTTCCGGAGCATCATCCGCTGCTCCTCCGTCATCGACTCGATGGTCTCCTTCGACAGCGTTCCCGTGAACGATGGACCGGAGGCTTCATCTCGCGGCGCGATGTTGGATAGGTATCGCGACCATTCGGTGGCGAACTCGATCCACTGATTGTTCGTCACGCTCTTCGCGTCCAGGTGTCGCCTGAACTCCTCGCGGGCGTACCCGTCGCCGAGGACGCGCATGGGCGGTGGCAGGTTCCTGTAGTGCGCCCGGAGGATCTGCCTGTAGAGGCTGACGATCGGCTTCGCCGCCTCGATCATCGTCTCTTAGGTCTTCTAAGTGGTTTAGTGTGGCTTCTAAAACTAGGGTTGGTGCTTCGGATCGTCGAGTCTTGACGTTCACGCGGTGGGCGTGGGCTCGGCGTTACCGGTGGTGGGCTGGGAGAGCACGCCCATCTGTTCCTGCTCGAGGGCCATCATCTGTTCCTCCCTGTGCAGCTGGATCACGAGGGGCACCACGAGGATGAGGAAGGAGGTGCCGAACTGCCACGCAGCCTTGCCGGTGTGCCACGCGAGCTTCTTGGACACCTGGAACGAGTCGGCGAGGGAGAAGGGCTTGGAGCTGCTGTTGGGCTCGGCGGCGGGCTGGATTTCCATGTGATGAAGAAACCTAAGCTTTGGTTTCGAGGTGCGTGACTACGACGAGTCCGCGGTGCAGCCGGGTTTGTGAGTCGTCCCGAAGCTACGGCCCGATCTCAAAGTTTCAGATGAGCGAGTTGACAGGACAGCCTGCTCCTGCACCTAAAAAGCTGCTTTCGGTTCGGGCAACGAGACGCGCTACGAGCAAATAGTATGAGTCCGCCTCCTAAATTGGGAAACAACGACGTTTCGGGCTCCATAGCTGACTCGACGTACGCCAATTTCGGAGAGTTTGGATATTCCGGATTCGCGTATGGGTATTGTTACTGACGTCGCGCCGAGTCAGCCGGTCCCAGATCCAACTTTTCAGTAAACCCTCGTTATTTGTTCCTCCGATTTCGGGTTCGGTGAAAGCGCGTGGGTATTCGCGCCGGCCGAACACTTCCCGCCCTCGCGTATCGAACCAAACCGTTCGTTCGCGTCCGCTTTCGAGACCGTCGTCGTCCGAAAGTTCAAAGCGCCGGTCGAGTCGCAACCCCCGGGTTCCGTTCGCCTCTCTCTTTTTACAGTTTTCTCTGTAAAGTGCGGAACGCTTGTCGCATCGCCGGCAACGTCGCAACAACCAGTGCGGGCCGGGACTGTATGTGCTGAGGCCTTTACAGTCTCCCACGAGACCAACGCGTAAAGAGCGTTAACCTTCCCGGACCCCACAACCAAAGGTCGCGCAGCAACCATGGCTGGTATGGCCAACATGTTCGCCCTCCTCGACGAGGACGCTCCCAAGGCTGCCCCTGCCAAGGAGAACAAGCCTGCCGCTGCGGCTGCCCCCGCCAGGAAGGCGCCCGCGAAGTCCGGCGACAAGCCCGGTGAGTGATCGTTTGATTCGGAACCCCGTTCGTATTCCTGCTCCCCATCGAAACCCGCGTTCGTTCGACGCGGTCGCGCGCGGCGCCGTCGCGGATTCCCGGCGCTTCCGCGATTTTTTCACCCCGCCCGCGAGATAACACCGCTTGCGAGCAACTCCCCGCGATCGACGCCAAACCCTCACCCTTCCACCGTCGCTTACCATCCATTCCCCACCTTCCCGATCGCGTTCACAGCCGGCAACCGCAACAACGGCAACGCCAAGCGCGATCCCCGCGCTCCTCGCGAGTTCGAGGGCTCCGTCGAGGGCACCGAGGGCGGCCGCGCCCGCCCCCGCAACGCCGATCGCCGCAAGCCCAAGGACGGCGATGGCGGTCGCCGCAACGACCGCGCTGACCGCTCCGGTCGCGGGTGAGTCACCGCCCGATCTTCGCCCGAATTTCCGTTTTCGATGCCGGGGCGATCCCGGGGGTGCGTGGGGAGATCCATCGCGGTCTCGAATCCCTCCCCGGGCGCTCGCGTGCGCCCCGGCGCGCCGTTTCCCCCGGCGCACCCGCGACGAAAAGAAACAACGAACACGAAAGCGAAGAGCTGCCGTGCCAGCTGTTGGATTCTTTGTTCAACCAGCGCCCGACTTACCGCTAGATCCGACCACGAACTGACCCATCGCCCCCGTCACCTTTTCGACTCGACAGCCACGAGGGCCCCCACCGCGGTGGCGCCGGCAAGGGCGGCTGGGGCAAGCCCGGCGACGAGCTCAACGCCCCCAAGGAGGGCGACGAAGCCGAACCCGAACCCGAGCCCGAGGAGCCCGACAACGAGATCTCCATCGAGGACTTCGAGGCTGCCAAGGCTGCCAAGAAGGCTGCCATCAACGCCGCCATGTCCAAGGGCGCCAAGGCCAAGGAGGTTGACTCCTCCGCCTTCGCCTCCATGACCCTCGCCGCCAAGAACGAGGACGTCAACGAGTTCTCCCTCGACGGGCCGGGCCCCAAGGCGAAGCGCGAGCGCGAGCGCAAGGCGGCCAAGGAGGCTGCCAAGATCGAGCTCGGCTTCAAGACCGCGCCCTCCTCCCCCGCCGAGGACCGCCCCGCACGCTCCGGCCCCGGAGGACGCGGTGGACGCGGCGGACGCGGCGACAGGCGCGAAGGCGGCCGAGGCGGTCGCGGCGAGGGCCGCGGCGGCGGTCGCGGCGATCGCCCCGCCGGCGGACGCGGCGGCGCCAAGATCGACACCGCGGACACCTCCGCCTTCCCCACCCTCGGCGGCAAGTAAGCGCCGTATAGGGGGCACACAGGGTCCGCCGTCGACGATTGACGTAACTCAGTCGTCGGCGGCGTTTGTGAAGCGACGGGGGCGATTTTATTACCCAGCGGCGGGGATGGATCCGACATCGCGATGACGTCGGATCCGACTTCGCCGTTCGCGTCCCGTCGCCGATTGGCCCGACACACCTTCATCTACGTCCAGGACACCACGGACGTGATGACGATAAAAAACACAAAAAAATGGAACACTAGACCAGCGAGAGGGACTAGACCCGGAGGAGGTTGACGACGTCGGCGAAGTTTCTTTTTGGCGGCGCCGGCGTCGGTTTGGGGGTGATGAGTAACAGCCGGCTCTGAGCCGCATTTAATAGGGTCTCACGGCGCGGCGCGTTGTTGCAACGCGTCGCGGGCGTTTGTTTAGCTTGAGTGAGAAACGGTAGCCCAGATTATATCAGCAGAGAACTGCTTAACACCGCGCGAGTGTCTCGCCCATCGCGCGAGTGTCTCGCCCATCTCTCGTCGTGTTCGCTCCAGCCTCGGATCGGCCGTGGCATTTTTCTTCAGAGACCACAAGCACTTTTCTCAACGGTGTTTGAAACCCTTTTCAAACCGCCGGCTGCCACAAGCGAACCGCGGCAGGGTCGTCACCTTCTCCAGAGGCGTTTCTGAGTGAGGGCATGAACCTGAGCGCACACGTTGACGTTTGCGGAGGAGTCAGGACGTCACACAGGGCCACCGGCGAGAGGGCGCCGCGGGCACATCTAGCAACACTCGCCAGGCGGTTGGGAGGCACCACCGGCGGCATGGGTTCGTTTCGACGCGCGGCGGCGCGTGGAGGACGCGCGCTGATGGCCGCGATGGCCCCCGTCGCGTCCACATCCAATCCCGTCGCGCCCAGGGCGCTCCCGTCGTGGGGATCGCGTCGACTCGCGCGCGCGTGCGACGGCCGAGGCGGCCTCCACCTCGCGCCGTTCGCCACGTCGGTGCCCTCGCGCCGCGCGTCATCCTCCGTCACATCGCGCGAGGCCATCGCGGTCGGCGACGAAGAGGCCGGCGGCGCGCCCCGCGACAACACCAGCGACATCATCGCCGCCAAGGCTGCCGCCAAGGTTGCCGCGGCGGCCGCCACGGGGGGATCCGACGCCTACGGAGCCTCCTCCATCCAGGTCCTCAAGGGCCTCGAACCCGTCCGAAAGCGACCGGGCATGTACATCGGCAACACCAGCACCAAAGGCCTGCACCACATGGTCTGGGAGGTCCTCGACAACGGCGTGGACGAGGTCCAGGCGGGACACGCGTCCTTCATCACCGTCACCGTCGAGGCGGACGGCAGCGTCTCCGTCGAGGACGACGGCCGAGGCATCCCGACGGACATCCACCCGGCAACCGGTACCTCCTCCCTGGAGACCGTTCTCACGGTGCTGCACGCGGGCGGTAAGTTCGGCGGCGATGAGAGCGGGTACCACGTCTCCGGCGGCCTGCACGGCGTGGGCATCTCCGTGGTGAACGCGCTGAGCGACTCCACAGAGGTGACGGTGTGGAGGGGAGATCGCGAGTTCCGGCAGGAGTTCAGCCGCGGCGCCGCGCTCGCGCCCATGACGGAAGGCTCGCAGACGAAAGGCGCGACGCGGAAGAAAGGTACGCGGATACGGTTCAAGCCCGATCCCACGATCTTCAAGGAGAGGCTGGATTTCGATCCCAACATCATCTTAAGTCGGATGAAGGAGCTGGCGTTTCTCAACTCGACGGCGACGTTCACCTTCAGGCTCGCGTCCGAGTTGACGTCCAAGCTCAAATCGAAGAAGAAGAAGTCCAAGGACGAGGCGTCGATGGACGAGAGCGACGTCGTGAAAGGCGAGAAGACGGACGACGGTGCGGTGACGATCGACGGAGCGACGTATTACGAAGAGGTTCTCTCCTTCCCCGGCGGTTTGAGGGACTACGTCGCGGATCTCAACGAGGGCGCCGAGTCGCTTCACGACCCAATCACATTCCGCGCGGAGGTGGACGGCGTCCAAGTGGAGGGTGCGCTGCAGTGGACCAAGGAGGCGTACACCGATACGCTGCTCGGGTACGCCAACAGCATTCGCACCAGCGACGGTGGCACGCACTTGGACGGCTTAAAAACGTCGCTGACTCGCGCGGTCAACACGCAGGCGAGGAAGGCGAAGCTGCTGAAGGAGGCGGACGGTAACCTGGGCGGCGAGCACATCCGCGAGGGTCTCAGCGCGGTCATCGCGGTGTGGGTTCCGCAGCCCGAGTTTGAGGGCCAGACAAAAACCCGGCTTGGTAACCCCGAGGTTCGAAGGGTCGTCGAGAGCGTGATCGGCGAGCAGGTCTCGGAGCACCTAGAGTTTTACCCGAACACGCTCGGCAGCATCTTCAGCAAGGCGAGCCAGGCGCAGAAGGCTGCGGAGGCGGCGAAGCGCGCGAGGGAGCTGGTCCGGCGCAAGAGCGTGCTGCGCAGCGGATCCCTCCCGGGCAAGCTCTCCGACTGCAGCAGCAGCGACCCGGAGAGCACGGAGATTTTCCTCGTCGAGGGTGACTCCGCGGGCGGCAGCGCCAAGCAAGGACGCGACAGGCGCTTCCAGGCGGTGCTCCCGCTGCGGGGTAAGATCCTCAACGTGGAGCGCAAGGACGATGCGAGCATGTACAAGAACACGGAGATCACCGCCATGGTCACCGCGCTTGGGCTCGGTTTGAAGGGGGACGAATTCGACGAGTCCGCGCTGAGGTACAGCAAGATCGTCATCCTCACCGACGCCGACGTCGACGGCGCGCACATCCGCACGCTCCTGCTCACCTTCCTCTTCAGGTACCAGCGCGGGCTGTTCGAGCGGGGGAAGATTTTCGTCGCCGTGCCGCCCTTGTACAAGGTTGAATCCGGCCGAGCCGGCAAGAACAACAAGCCGACGTACTGCTACGACGAGTCGCAGCTTCAGGCGCACCTCGCGACGCTTCCGGAGGGGGCGTCCAAGTCCATCCAGAGGTTCAAGGGTTTGGGAGAGATGATGCCCGTGCAGCTGTGGAACACGACGCTCAACCCGGAGACGCGGCTGCTGAAGAGGCTGACGGTTGACGACGCGGCGATGGCGAACAAGACGTTCCAGCTGTTGATGTCGGACAAGGTGGCGCCCAGGAGGGAGTTCATCGAGACGGAGGGGCCCAAGCTCGAGGATATCGACGTGTGAGACTGTCGGTATGGACGCGTGTAATACAATTTTGCATGCTAGTTTATGATGTTCGCGCGAGAACCGTGTCAGTCGGGCGCTCGAGCTTGCCAAGCTTGGCTGTCGTGCCCGCGCAGGCGATTGTCGCAGAAGGTGTCTACCGGTCGAAGCATCGTGTCTATGGTGTCGCTCAGGTTGCTCAACGTCACCGCCTCGGGCCTCCGTCCGAGGACAGGTGGGGTGGGTCGAAGAGGACGCGGAGGCGGCCGGTGGCAGTCGCAACGGCAGACCCCCCCGTGCCCCACCTCCTCCACCTCCTCCTCCTCCTCCTCTTCCTCCTCGTCTTCTTCTTCCAGTTCCGGCCATCGCTCCTTTCGTCGCGTGCGATGCCCGCCGCCGTTCCATCCGCAGAGGAGCCCGGAAAGGCAGCCCTCCGGCGGCCGCTCCGGTCTCACCCTGCGCAACTTGACCACCTTGTACTCGTACAGGTGGTCCTCCTCGTCGCCCAGTGTCAGGACGTCCTCCCCTCTCCTGAGGGCGTCCTCCAGGGTGCTGTGCCAGCGGGGGGGACGCCGCGGGGAAGGGCGCGATTTAGTCCGTTCGCCGCGAGGCATGGTGACGCGCGCGGGACCGCAATGGCAACGGAGTCGAGAGACGGTGGGCACGCCTCCGCGTTTGGACAAACGAGGAAAAAAAAAGTGACTTTGAGAGACGAGACTGGTTTTCCGAGCTTGGTTTTCCAAGGGTGAGGCAGCTTCTTTGAAGGCGAGAGACGACGAGACGATGATTTTCAACAGGCAAAACGCCCCGACGAATGCGATTACATCATACTAATGAACGAACGCGCGCTCGATGGAGTTGGCTCCGCCCTGAAACAAAGAAACCCCGTATAATATCCAGCCGCGGCTCCCGACGCTCTGTCGTCGAGCAGCGACTGAACCCCAAATACACCAACACCACGAACCAAGAAACCTCTTAGTTCATGCGGCGGATGAGCGCGTTGATCTTGTCCTCGCGGTTACCAGCCTCGCCACCCTCGATGTAGTGCAGGCGCTTCTTGGTCATGCCGCCGAGAGGGGCAGACAGCTTGACGGGCCAGAGGAAGTTGGAGCACGCGGTGAAGTGGGGGCCGCAGGTGTAAATCTCGTGGATGAGATCCTCAATGCAGATGATACCCTTGTCGCCGAGCGCCTTCTCAATGATGGAGTTGTCGGTGAGGGGGATGCGCTGCTTGTTCACCTTGCCGTACCCGCGCTTGTAGATGAGCTCCTTCACCGACTTGAGGTTGGGGTAGCCGAACGTGACGTAGGGCTCAACCTTCCTCAGCATGTTGATCGTCGCCTTGTTCACGCGCATAAAGACACCGTTGTGGATCTGGCGCAGGCGAAGGAGCTGCATGATCTTGCGGGTCTTGGGGTGCATGTCGTTGATACCGCGGAGGCGCATGACGAACATCACCTTAGCCTCGGGCTCGATGTAAAAGCCGCCCTTGGCGCGAGCCTCGCGCTTGAGGCGAACCAGGTCAGCCTCCTGTTCGTTAAAGAGAGGGGAATGGAAAGGGGACGAATGGTCAGCGTTTGGTCGATCGTCGAGTGCATCGCGTGTGGGGTAAACTGGAGGACACGACGCGGCGGAAAGGAGACGGCGCGCGAACGTAATCGCGCCCGCCCCCCGCCGCGCGCGCGAGTGAAAATCAGGAATCCTGACCCGAGCCAGACCCTAGGGAAAAAGCCGCCAAGCGACCTCCGCGCGATGCCGGGATCCGCGCGCTCACCTGATCACGGTACTCCTTGACGTACTTCTCCGCGCGGTTGAAGATCTCCTTCTTGTTGGCGGCCTTCTTGGCCTCAGCCTCCGCGGCGGCGGCGGCCTTCTTGGAGGCCCACGCCTCGTCGCGCTTGCGACGCTTAAGAGTGGTCTCGGGAACAGCGGGCTGTTGTGGAGGAAAAA
>MDSX01001320.1_pt1 | contig 10749 bp, 7 predicted proteins | sample 811141 | NCBI WGS metagenome assembly MDSX01 (sample SAMN05326642, study PRJNA326480) | marine metagenome | isolation source: seawater | place: Atlantic Ocean: South East | collected 2010
ATGCAATGGGTCTGCTCATCCAATCTGGATGTAGCACCGGGTCGCGCGGTTTATACAACCTGGCTGAACAAACGGGGCGGGATCGAGGCGGATTTAACCGTGACACGCGTGGAGGAGCAGGCCTTCCGGGTGACCTCAGGCGCGGCCACGCGGCGTAAGGACATCTACTGGCTAAAAAAACAGGCCCGTGCGCAAGGGTATGACGTGCAATTAAAAGACGTGACCGAAGACGAGGCGGTGATCGGTGTCATGGGACCACGCGCACGCGAGATCCTGCAGGCACTGTCCGCAGACGATTGGAACGCAATCACCTTTTCGACCGTCCAAAACGTGACGGTGGCCGGGCTGCCCGCCACCGCCACGCGCCTAAGCTTCGTCGGCGAGCTTGGCTGGGAAATTGCGGTGCGTACGGCAGATGCCATCCCACTTTTTGACGCGCTGCGTGCCCACACCCAGCACCTTTTGGGCATCTATGCCCTTGATGGGTGCCGGATCGAAAAAGGGTTCAAGCATTGGGGCCACGACCTCGGCCCCGACATTTCGCCCCTAGAGGCTGGGATCGGTTTTGCCGTGAACTGGAAAAAAGGGGATTTCCTGGGGCATGATGCGCTTATTGCCCAGAAAGAGGCTGGCTTAACCCGTCGTCAGATCCTGCTTGAGGTCGAAGGCGATGCGCTGCTGCTGCATGATGAACCGGTTTGGGAAAACAGCACCTACGTAGGCCTGACAAGTTCTGGTGCACGAGGGCCGCGCACGGGGAAAAACCTATGCTTTGCCAATGTATCGATCGCACCCGGCGAAACGCTGGGTGAAACACGGGCACGACGTTTTGAAATCGAGGTCGCGAAGCAAAAATACAAAGCCACACCGCTCGCTCAAGAGCCTTATGATCCGACACGGCAGAAAATGTTGGCTTAAGATGTAATGTCTTGGGGCACCTCAATTTAAACGTTTTGCATCTGGTACACTGTACGTTCTAAGTCGGAATAATTTGCAACAACCCAGGTTGGAGCGCATGGAGCCGTTGCTATCTCACTTTGCTTTGAAACGCCGGTCAGAGTAAGCACTGATGCCATCCCAGCGTTTTGCGCTGCCGGAATATCAGTCATCAGAAAATCAGCAACACCGATGCAACTCTCATGGGCAACATTCAGACGGGAACCGTGAATGTTGCCCTATAGCAATTCCCCTGTATTTATTCCGGGCGAGAGAACAAGACGGATCAATCGCCAAGACAAAATATCAGGGGCTGGTAATGAAAGCGTCCGGCATCGCACGGCCAGTGTAATTTTGATCACGACCGCCCTATGGCGCCCTTAGAACCAGATCGGGTTTGACCACGCGTGCAGGCCTGCGCGATCCGTGACCATCACCCTGATCCACGGGCTGTCCGCAAATTCTGCCAGCGGCAGCGTCGCATGTGTCATCGATGCACCATGCGTGGCCAGCGCCGCGTGACCCTTGCCCATGACAATCACGTTTTGTGCCGCTGAACAGCGCACCGTGATCCTCTTGTCGGCCATTTCTATCCCGTGGATTTCCGGCCCCTGCGTGGCATAAAAATGCCCCGCCTTAAGCGCCTCCAGCAACGCATCCGGCGTATTGGTCTCGGCCTTGACCATGACCCATCCGCCAAAGTGGTCAGGCCCCTCGAAATGCGCATCATCTGTCGCAATCAGTGAAAGCTTGCGCCCCTCGGACAACAAAAGATCTGCGGTGTGAAACCCGGCCGGGCGCCCGGCCGTTACGCCAGCGCTGTGATTGTAGACCTCCACCGCATGCGCCGCTTCAATTGAAAGCGCATCCGCCATCGTCATTCCCGACCATTCCGGATGCGCCACGGCCACAAATGCACCCGCCGCCCGCGCCCGGGCTGCAATCTGGGGTCCGGTTTCCTGCCCGTCCTTCGGCGTGAAATTCGGGGAATCAGACGGCGCAAAATCCAGCGGCAATCCCACCGCCAGAATATGCCACATCCTGCCGTTTTCCATCGCCCCCGAATGCAACTCTGCACCCAGCAGCGTGGTAAACTCGTCATCCCGAAAAGGCCGGGTATCAGCAAGCGGATACCCCCAAAGCCCGACAAAATGATCTGTCAACGCAATGAAGTCGTACCCTTCCGCCTTGTACCGTCGGCACACCTCTTCCGGGTCCAGAACAGCATCTGTCAATGTGGAATGGGTGTGCAGGTTGCCGCGATAAAAGCGGCCTGGCGCGGTGAATGCATCCTGTGACATTTGAAACTCCTAAAAGACTGGCCAATCTAACCGCAATCGATGCAGGCCAGGCACCGTCGGTCATGTCAAATTCAGTATCAGAACATCATCAAATCCGCTTCAAGTTATGCTGGCGTTTCGCATCTGGTATACTGTACTTTCTAATTCGGAATAATTTGCAACGATCCAGGTTGGAGCGCATGGAGCCGTTTCTATCTCATTTTGCTTTGAAACACCGGTCAGAATAAGCACTGATGCCATCCCGGCGTTTTGCGCCGCCAAAATATCTGTCATCAGAAAATCACCAACTACGATGCAACTGTCATGGGCAACATTAAGGCGGGAAACGGCCTCGTCCATGATGATCCGGTTTGGTTTACCGATCACTTCTGCGGTTTGACCAGTGGCGTTTTCAATTGCTGCAACAAGCGGTCCAGCTTCCGGCAATACGCCATCCTCGACCGTTATTATGTTGTCTGTATTGGTGGCGATCAGGCGTGCACCGGCCAATACATGCCGTGTGGCTTTGGTCAGCTTTTCATAGCTGATCGCGGTGTCATAGCTGACGATCACCACGTCAGGATTTTCGTCAACAACCTTGGCACCGGCATTGACCAGAGCCTGCAACACACCTGTTTCCCCGATCACGTAGGCTTTTACTGCGCCAAGATACCCGGCCGTGGCCTGTGCCGAGGTCAGGACGGTGTCTTCGGTGCAGGGAATACCCATCTCCGTCAGTTGTCTGGCTACCTCGGCAGGTGTTCGGTTGCCGCGGTTGGTCACAAACAGATAGGGCACGCCGTCGCTTCGAAGTCTGTTGATAAATTCGGCAGCGCCCGGAATCGCCGCCCCGCCCCGATAAACAGTTCCGTCGAGGTCAAAGATAAAAGCCCTGATGGTCATTCCGTTTCCTTTTAGATTTGTAAGTGTTTCAAGACGCAGAGCCTGGCATTTCCGTCAGACGCCCTCGACGATCAGGATTTCTGCCTCGCCGGCACTTTCGCGGTGTTTTCGTGCGGCCCGATATAATCAGGACGTAGCCGGTCATTTACATTTCGGCAAACGCTTCATCGAACCCTTTGGCAAAGAACTCGATGTCGCTCTCCTGAATACACATTGGCGGCAGCATCCGCAATACATTGCGATTGGTGCCCGATTTGCTCATGACTAGACGTTTTTCCCGTGTCTTTTCAAAGACGCGGGCGGTTTCCTCAACCGCAGGTTCTTTGGTTTTTCTATCCTTGACCAATTCAATGCCCATCATCAGACCTTTGCCGCGAACATCACCAATGATTTCGTATTTATCCTGAAGCTTTTTCAGCTCAGCCAACAGTTTCTCACCCATCACTCGGGAGTGCTCCTGAAGACCTTCATTTTGGATAATCTGAAGAACCGCCCGCCCGGCCGCCGCTGCCATTGGATTGGCACCAAACGTATGGAAGTGGAATTTATCCGAGAATGCTTCGGCGACTTCGCGTTTTGCAATTACGGCGCCTAGCGGGAAACCATTACCAATACCTTTGGCGGTGATAACCATATCTGGTACGACACCAGAGTCCTGGAAGGTCCAGAAATTCTCACCAGTCCGGGCAAAGCCGCATTGTACCTCATCGGCGATGACTAGCCCGCCCACTGCGCGAACCCGCTCAGCAGCGCCACATATATAGTCATGAGGAATAGGGACCACGCCACCGAAACCCTGAATAGGCTCAATGAACATACCTGCTATTTTCTTAGAAGTCGCGGTGTGCAGCGTGCGGTCGAGCGCATCAAGGTATGGCTCAACACCTTCCCCAAACATTCCGCGGTACTGGTCCGGCGCGGGGGTAAACACTGCGCCCGGCAATTGCACCGTGTTAGCACGAAAATTACTAATCCCGCAGAGCGATTGAGCACCGCATGTCGCACCGTGGTATGCGTTGTGTAGGGTGACAAGGTCGGTGTTGCCGGTATATGATCGTGCCATCTGGATCGCCAGATCAGCGGCCTCAGTGCCGCTGCTTGTCAAATGCACAACCCAGTCGTGGCCTTCCGGCATAGTGGCCGCCAGCTCTTCGCAATAATGCGCAGGAACCGGGTGATAGAACATTGTGGTGCAATGCATCAGCGACTCCATTTGCTTCACCACGGCTGCCTGAATGGCCGGATGTGCGTGCCCAACACTGATACAAAGGTTCATGCCTAGGAGATCCAGAAATTTGTTTCCTTGTTCATCCCAAAGATACTGGCCACGCCCTTGCTTGAAGATCAAAGGGTTTTCATAGGGTACGAAGGCTCTTTGTGTCGCTGAATAAAATGTCTCACGTCGGTTAATAATTGCGTCCGCCGACCAATCGACGGGCAGCGCTGGTTGTGTGGCCATGTTGTGCGCTAATTCGTTCATATTTCTTTCTCCATTTTGTTAAGCGATTCCAGCGAGTATATTTAGCTAACATCCGGTTATTTGGTCTTATGGTTTGGCTGGTAGAAGTCAGGTGTTTTGCATCGCAGCATTACCTCCCTGCCCTATCTCTTGTTCACACAGAACATCGGCTCTGTGATGGCAGAAAATCTGATGCCCTTGCACAATCGGATCAAGCGTTGGTCTTATAGTGGCGCATTTGTCTTCGATCACCAGAGTGCAGCGATTGACAAAAGGACAGCCATTTCTTGTATGCATGACACCGGCCGAAATGCCCTTGGCAACCGCTCCGTCAACCACATCTTCCAGCCAACCCTGACGGGTCTCGGGAACCGACGACAACAGCAAATCCGTGTAAGGATGGAACGGCGGACTTAGAACGTCGGCAGTTTTGCCCAGTTCGACAACCCGGCCAGCATAAAGCACCGCCACACGATCTGCGAAAGCCGCGACCGTGGAAATGTCGTGGCTGATGAAGATATAGGACACCCCCAGCTTTTTTTGCAGCGACCCAAGAAGGTCGATGATGGATTTGGCAACGATGGTATCAAGAGCCGAGGTCACTTCGTCGCACAGAATCACATCAGGCTCTGCGGCCAGGGCCCGAGCCAGGTTCACCCGCTGTTTCTGGCCGCCGGAAAGCTCGCCCGGGAACCGCGAAGCGAACCCGGTGGGGAGTTCTACCAGGTCCAGCAGTTCATGCACCCGCTGGTCACGCGCGACCCCCTTCAGCCCGAGATAGAAAGTCACCGGACGCCCCAGAATTTCGCCAACCGTCTGACGCGGGTTCAGCGCCACATCGGCCATTTGATACACAAGCTGACAGCGTTTGAGGGTCTCGCGGGTCCGGTTTTTCAGCGCATCGGGCAGTGCCTCGCTGTTCAACAGAATTCGGCCCTGTTTTGGTGGCAACAATCCCGCGATCACCCGTGCCAGCGTGCTTTTCCCGCACCCGGATTCACCGATCACGCCAAGGGTTTCCCCCGGCGCGAGGGTCAGGGAAATATCCTGCAGTACGGGAATGCCCTCGCCACTGCCATAGGCTGCGGTGACACCTTCCACTTCCAGAACATTGGGCTGGGCGTCGCTTGCCGTATCCTGCTGGCTTTTCAACTCGTCCAGAGGCCGTTTTCTGACCGCAGCCATCAGTGCGCGGGTATAGTCATGCGTGGGGTTGTGAATGATCTGTTCGGTGGTGCCCTGTTCCACGACATCGCCGTTCAGCAACACGATGATCCGGTCGGCCATCTGGGTCACAACCGCCAGATCATGGGCGACATAAATCGCAGCGGTTTGCTGGGTTTTGATGATTTCCTTAAACGAATTCAGAACCTCGACTTGCGTTGTCACGTCCAGCGCTGTTGTCGGCTCATCAAATACCACCAGCTCAGGATCGGACAACAAAGCCATCGCCGCCATCAACCGTTGCAATTGGCCGCCACTGACTTGATGCGGATAGCGCCGCCCGATATTTTCCGGATCCGGCAGATCCAGCCTGCGGTACAGATCTTGCGCCTTTTTCAGTGCGGCGGCACTATCCATGATGCCGTGCACCCGGGCAACTTCGCACACCTGCCGGTTTATCGTCATCGCCGGGTTGAACGAAGCGGCGGCACTTTGAGCCACATAGGTGACCCGCTTGCCGCGCAGGTCGCGTTTTTTGTCATAGCTGAGGGTCAGTATATCCTGGCCGTCAAGCAGAATTGACCCCTTCGAGATGCGGCAACCAGGGCGCGCGAATGCCATTGCCGCCAAGGATATGGTCGATTTCCCTGACCCGGATTCCCCGATCAGCGCGACAACTTCACCGGCGTTTACCTCAAAGTTGATGTCTTTGACGATCGGCATATAGTCGCCACCAGGCGGGCGGCCTTCCACATGCAGGTTCTGCACTTTCAAAAGACCGGTCATTGCAAAATCTCCTCGGAAATATTGCCGCTGGTCTGTTGCAGATACCAGTCAACCAGTATGTTCACGGCAATCGATACCGACGCGATGCAAAAGGCCGGGGTCAGGGCAGCGGGGGAGCCGTACAACAGCCCTTGCAGGTTTTCCTTGACCATCACGCCCCAGTCGGCACCGGGGGGTTGAACACCAAGACCCAGAAAGCTGAGCGAGCTGATAAACAGGATCGCAAATGTATAACGAATACCCAGTTCCGCCATCAGCGGCGCCGCGGTGTTGGGCAGAATTTCCCGCAGCATGATCCAGATCGGCCCTTCGCCGCGCACCTTCGCCGCCTCAACAAAATCCATCACCATGACATCCAGCGCCAGCGCCCGCGCCACCCGGAACACCCGCGTGGTGTCGATCAGGGCCACCGTCAGGATCACCACCGGCAGCGAGGTGCCGACCCCGCCGATGATGATCAGCGCCAGCATGATCGAGGGGAACGCCATGATTGCATCCACCAGGCGGCTCAGAATCTGGTCAGTCCAGCCGCGTGAAATCGCCGCCACAAATCCCAGCCCGATACCGATGCTAAAAGAAATCGCCGTGGCGATCGCGGCCAGGCCAAGGGTCATCCGCGCCCCGTAAGCGATGCGGGAAACCATGTCGCGGCCCAGATAGTCGGTGCCGAGAAATGACGCCTCTTCCGGGTAGGCGAAACTCTGGGTCGAAACCATGTCGCCCTCGCCAAACGGGGCGATCAGCGGGGCAAAGACCGAGACCAGAATCCAGAAGGCCAATATACTAACGGCAATCCAGGCTGAGGTCGTCATCCGCACCCGCCTCAGTTTCTTTTCAGGCGCGTTCACGGTATCTGTTGTCGCTGCGGATATGGTGCTGCTCCTGTGTGTCATTTCGGAGACCGCAGTCTGGGGTTGCTGAGGATCGAGAGGATGTCAGCAACCAGATTGAGCAGCACGTAGGTTGCGCAAAATATGAGGCCGCAAACCTGAATAAGTGGGATGTCGCGGCTGGCCACAGCATCGACCATCAGCCGTGCCACCCCCGGATAGCTGAAAACGGTTTCAACGATCACCACTCCTGAAATCAGGTAGGCAAGGTTCAGGGCAATGACGTTGATTATCGGCGACAGGGCGTTGGGCAGCGCGTGCAGAACGATGATCTGATAGCGCGGTACACCTTTCAGAATGGCCATTTCGACATAACTTGCACTCAGAACGCTCAGAATCGCGTTTCGGGTCATCCGGGCAATATGGGCCATAATCGCCAGCGTCAGCGTCAGGATCGGCAGGAACAGCGAGTAAAGCTGCGCCCCGAAACTCTGACCCGGTCTGACATTCGGGATTGCCGGGAACCAGCCAAGCTTGACGGCGAAGAAAAACACTAGCAGTGCGGCCAGAAAGAACTCCGGCACCGAAATCGTAAGCAGCGTACCAAGGGAAATCGAACGATCCGTGAAAGAGCCGGCTTTTGTCGCTGCAACAATCCCCAGCAAAACCGACAGCGGCACAGCGATCAGCGCCGTTACGCCAGCCAGAAAGATGGTGTTCCACAGCCGCGGCCCAACCAGAAGGCTTATGTCCCGACCACTGCCTAGCGATGTCCCAAGATCACCCTTGGCGAGGTTGGAAACCCAGCCAGCGTATCTAACATAGGCAGGTTGATCCAGACCAAGCCGATCGCGCATTGCCGCGATAACATCGGGAGGTGCCTCTTTGCCAAGGATCGATTCAGCAACATCCCCCGGCAAAATTTCCGTGCTGGCAAAGATCATCAGCGAGACGATCCACATCGTGAACAGGCCCAGCAGCAATCTTTTCAGGATCAGTTGTTTCATTTCTCAAGCCTTCAAACACGACGTTAGCCCGGCATCATATCTGTGAAACTGCCCTGGCCGGGAGATAAACCAGGGCAGTCAGGCGTATGTTCGTCAGGAATCGAGCCAGACGCCTTCGCCAGTGTAGTGATCACTCAGGCCGCCCATCGGGTGCCCTTCAAAGCCTTGGACATGGCTGCCGACGCCATCAAGATAGTCAACAAAGCTCGGGATCAGGTTGCCTCCTTCGTCGCTGATCAACTGTTGAAGGTCACACCAGATTGCCTTGCGTGCGGCTTCATCCAGGGTGGCGCGGGCCTGCAGCATCAGTTCGTCGATATGCGGGTTCACATACTTGGATTCATTCGCCGCTGAGTTGGTCATATGCACGGTTGCGTAAGTCAGGTCCGCCGTTGGCCTTGTGTTCCAATATGACCCGAAGAACGGATACTTCTCGGCTGTATGCGACCAGTAGCCGTCGGGCGGAGTCTGGCGAACCTGAACAGTTACACCACCCGCAGCGGCGGTTTGTTGCAGAACCAGTGCCTGTTCCACCCCGCCGGGCCCGGCCGTCGTCGATGTGTAGATCTCAACCGTCGCGTTTTCCATGCCGGCCTTCTTGAGGTGGAATTTTGCTTTGTCCGGATCATACGGGCGGATCGGCAGATCGGCGCAGTACATCGGATCGGATGGTGCGATCGGGTGATCATTGGCAATCTGACCATACCCTTTATAGACGCCATCCAGAACGCGCTGACGATCCTGCAAGTATTTCATTGCCAGACGGAAATCGACATTGTCGGTCGGGGCACGGTCCGCCATCATCGCCGTATAGACCCACTGGCCACCGCGCGATGAGACAACTTCGGCCTGCGGCGATGCATTGATCAGATCAACTGCCTTTGCGTCCACCAATGCAGCAATATCAACTTCGCCGGACAAAAGCGCATTGGCGCGTGCCGTCGGATCGGGGATTGCAAAGGTTTCAACCGCGTCCAGATAAACGTTTTCTGCGTTGAAGTAGTTTTCATGGCGTTCGAAATAGGCACTGATGCCGGGCTGGAATTCCTTGACCTTAAACGGGCCTGTCCCAATTGGATTGTCGAAATCTGTGTGCCCCTCGGGCACAATACCGGCGCGCGCACTGGCAAAAATGATCGGCAACTCGGCATTCGCCGCTTTCAGCTTGACGCGGATGCGATAGTCACCTTCAGCTGAAATCTCGGCAATTTGCGACATCTGCGCTTTTATTCGGGATTCGGTGTCTTCACCCAAATGGCGGCCGATGCTGTAAAGCGCGTCCGCCGAGGTGAAGGTCTTGCCATTGTGGAATTCAACGCCCTCTCGAAGGGTAAAGACCCATTCTGTGGTGGCGTCGTTGGCTTCCCAGGACGTTGCGAGTTGTGCTTCCGGGCGCTGGTCGGAGCCCGCGCGCACAAGGTTGCTGTAAAGCTGATAGCAGCGCGTTGCGTCGATGTTGCTGGTTACAGCGATCGGATCAAGGGTGTCATTCGGGCTGGTGTCAGGAAACGCGATCCGGGCGACGCCTCCACGCTTTGGTGTGGCCGCCATCACAGAACTGCCCAACCCAATAAGCGCCCCGCCGAACGCGGTTCCGGCCAGCGCGGCACCGGTCCTGAGGCCAAAGGCGCGCCGTGAGATGCCGGACGCGGTGCCATTGTTCTTGATGATCTGATGATTGTTCTTGATGATCTTATGATTTTTCACAGTCGTTCTCCCAGTTGGTTCGTTTTAAGGGTGTGGTCACCCCAAGAAGAGCTCAAGTTTTGTTATAAATTAGGTCATTTCATAAGCCCATTTACGCATTGCATGCGAAACAGCCTTCCACAAGCCGCTGAGGGGGATGTGCAATGAGTTAAATAGTTTTATAAAAAATCTATTTCTATTGCGTGAAATCAAAACGCTGTTACGCTTGGTCCAGCAACAAGGAGCGTGCCCGAATGAATCTGGCTCAGTTAAAAGCCTTTGAAGCCTTGGCGAGGTTCGGCAATTTTTCGCGGGCGGCCGAAGCCTTAAATGTCACTCAGCCGGCAATAACCACCCAACTGAAAACCCTACAGGAAAGTTACGGTGTTAGCCTGTTCCGGCGGCAAGGGTACACCATCACACTGAGTACTTTGGGCCACGAATTATTGCCACGGGCAAAGCAAGCTATCCACCTGATCACGGAACTTGATCGGTTGCTTGCCAGCACCGATCCACACGAAAGCGGGCAATTAGCCTTAGGGTTGTGTGACCCCCATTCGACATTAGGATATGTTTCTGACTTTACCCGCCTGTACCCCAATACGAAGATCTTCTGCACAATGGCTAATTCGTCCAGCCTGCTGCAGATGCTGTCAGAGTGTCAGATTGACATTGCATTTATTAACGCGGTGACAGCG
>MDSX01003773.1_pt1 | contig 10748 bp, 7 predicted proteins | sample 811141 | NCBI WGS metagenome assembly MDSX01 (sample SAMN05326642, study PRJNA326480) | marine metagenome | isolation source: seawater | place: Atlantic Ocean: South East | collected 2010
CGCGGCGAGTTGAACGGTTCCGAGCCACTTCGACGAGCGCGTCCGTCCTATCGTCCCCACAACCGAACCCTCGTTCGGTGAAGGCCACCCCTCAGGTCACCCGCAGGACGCGTCACGTCCTCCGAGCGGATCTCACAAGCGGGGAACTTTCCTTTGATCTTTTGGAAATATGACGGCTTCTTACGCGCTCGTTTCGAGCGGCTCCGCGCGCGGGTCACCGTGGACCCAGACGCGCCTCCCCAGAGGGTGTCGCTCGAAACAGACGCATAAGAGATACCAGACCACGGTCACCGCGCTCTTCGGCGGGCGCGCGTCCAACCCCGGCGAGGAGGGCCAAGCGGTCGGTACTAGTAGGTGGACACCGTTTGGCGCCGGTTCTATGGCCAATCCGACGCGGACGGCGAAGGCGACATTCGCCGATTCCGTCACAGTTCCCCTTCCTCCCGACGAGATGATCGCCAACCGCAGGCGACGAGTGGCGAACAGGAAGCAGCAGGGTTCACCCACCTCCAAGGTACCGCCCGTGCGCCTGCTGACGTCCTACGACCAGACGGTGGCGACCATCGTGGAGGAGATCAACAGAACCGCGAGTGGTGACCGGGTGGAGTTCAGCGTGTACGTCCTTGAGCCCGGGGAGTCCACCGAACGGGTCCTGGATGCCATGCGCAGGGCGGCGAGACGGGGCGTGCGGGTCGACGCGTCCCTCGACTGTTCCGCGGTGTCGTCGTTCACGCGTTGGTGCGAGGGAACCGCCACCCTGGCGTCGGAGCTGGTGGAGATGGAGAAGCGTTTCCCGGACACCGTGACGTTCACGCCGAGGAAGATACCGACGCACGCCAAATACGTCATGTGCCACCGCGCTAACTCGGTGTCCACGGCGGTGTTCGGCGGGGTTAACATCGGCGACAGGTTCAAGCCGTGGAGGGATTTCGCGATACGAGCGGAGGGATCCGCGGCGGTTGGAGCGCTGTCCCTGGGCGTCAACGGCAGTCTTCAGACCATAGACTTCAAGGACACCCAAGGTTCGACGCCCAAGATCGACACCCGAATCGGTAACCCTTATTTCCTACGGAAAATGCCGAGGACCGTGGCGTCGGCGGTATCGGGCGCCAAGGACATGCTGCGGCGGGGCGTGTCACTCACGGTGGGTAGCAGGCACAGAAACGCGGGTGCCGACGCGGAGGCGAGAAGAGGCGGCGTCGGGTTCTTCACCAACCGACCAAACGGCTGGTCAGTCCTCGCGTGGGCGTTCCCGAGGTTCGCAAGGTTCCCCGGCCGGTTCGACGTCTACCCGGCGTTGATCGACCTGATGGACGACACAAGGTGGGACAGGTACACCGTCGCGGCGGCGTACGTTGACCGGTGCGGCGTCGACGTGCTCACGCCGGCTTTGGCTCGTGGGGCGAAGATGACTCTGGTGATGCCCCGCAACCCGAACGTGTACCACGACGCCAACAGGAAGGCGCTCAAGCGGCTGATGGATATGTACGGTGGTGAGAATGGGCAGGTTCGCGCGTACATGTGCGACGACATGCTCCACGCCAAGGTGTTCTTGGCGGAGAGTTCCACCACGGGCGATTCCGCGGCTATGATCGGGAGCTGCAACCTGAAACAGCGGAGCTTTGGTCAGTTCGCTGAGCTCAACGCGCTCATCGTGCAGCCAAGTTGCACACGGCAGCTGGAGAAGGAGCTCGCGAAGCTGGTGTCCGAGAGTGAACTTGTTGTCGAGTCGGACATGCGCTTCTCAGAACCCAAAGCCACGATCGAGGAGTGGTTGGGTTGACGTTATATTTCTATATTCTAGAGCTAGCTAGTGCTAAGGGTTTCTATTGTCTCACCATCTATAATGCGCGAACAGCACCGTCGCACCGGTCTCGTGCACCGCCCTGGGCACGCTCAGCATCGGGTTGTTCCGGACGTTCAGCGTCCGCAGCCGCTTCATCCCGCCGAACTCAACCGGCACCTCCAACAACCAGTTTTTGCTCAGCACCAGCTCCCTCAGGCTCACGAGGGCACCAAGCTCCTTGGGCACCTCCTGCAGGTTGGTGTCGTGCAGGTTCAGGTACTCCAGGTTTACCAAACCCCCGAGCTCTTTGGGTATCCCAGTCAGCGTGTGCGCCATGTCGCTCAGCGAGAGCCGCGTCAGGCGTGTCATCTGTTCAATCTCCGGCGGTATCGTCTCCACTCGGTTGCCGCTCATGTTCAGTTCCCGAAGCGAACCCTTCAGTTTCGTGGCGAGCTTACCCGGGAACTTGACGATGTAGTTGCGGTACAAACTCAACTTCTCCAGCTTGTCGAGCTGATACACCTCGGGGGGTACGAACACCAGCCTGCACCGCCCGATGGCCAGACTTTTCAGGCTTGACCTAAAGATTTGGCCAAACTCGTTGGGCAGGCCGGAGAGCTCGTTCGCCGTCAGGTCCAACGTCTCCAGCGCGTCCAGCCTTTTGAGGTTCGTCATGGGCACCTCCGTCAGCGTGCGATTGTCCAGGGACAGACCCACCACCCGCTTAACGCCGTCGATTTCCGTAAACTCGACGGAGGTCCACGAGTCCGGTTCGCTCGACGTGCTCGCCCCTGTCCTCTTCTCGTTTCCTCTCATCGGGTCTGTGTCGTCGGCGTCGTTGGGGTAGAAGAGCTCGGGCAGGTAAGGCAAACTGAGCTCCTCCCGCATGGCCCGGAGTACCGGGATATCCGGAGAGCCACCCTCCACCTCGCGCTTACGCTTCTTCTTCGACCCCATGGCGCAAGCGCGCGACGTTGTGGCGAAACGATTATGGTTCTCACAGCGAGCAGTCACCCGCACAGACGTTCTAAATTATATTCCGCACAGAGCAAACAGTCTGATCATTTCTTGTAAACAAAAGTCCTGTCAGGTAGGTCTGGACTTCGGGTTTTTCGCTTTTAGAGTTGATAATTCGGGCGCCTCGGGCCACTGAGCGGCGCGGCGCCAGACGCGCATCGATCCCGTGGGTCCGGGTTCGATCGGAGGCGTGTTCTGACGTCGAAGGCGCCCCAGATGTCGTCCACCCGGCGTGGCGCGGGAAGGTCCACGCGCCGAACAGCGACTGAATCGTCAGCCGATCCGGGCGCGGACCCCGAACCCGCGCACGTAGGCAGACCCGCGCGGGATCTGCCCTCGACGCGGCGAGCCGGTTCGCGCTCCGCGGGCGCGACCCGCTCGGCCGCGGCGCCGACGAACGACACGGGTACGACGTCGGTAGAGGCGGCCGCGACTCCCCTGGTGGATAACGCCGCGTCGATCGACGACCGCGGCGCGCGGGATGTGCGCGACCCTTCGTTCACCCCCGTTCCGGCGGAGGGTGCCCCAGTGAACGTGGCGGAGGATGGCGAGAAGGACGCTGACGGGCGGCCGATGTACGGAAAGGGTTCCGGACACCAGATCGGGCGGAGGGTGCACAGCGAGCTGTTCTGCCCTCCCCCGCCGGTGCGCGCGGGTCCGTCCAAGCCCTTACCCGGATCCGCGATGGTGAGCACGGACGTGCCCACGCTCGGGGTCTCGCGCTCGGGCCGCGAGCGACGAAAGAATTCCAAGCTACAGGATGACAACTGGGGCATCAGCGACAAGGAGCTGTGGGCGAAGAAGGAGGTGGAGGCGATCAAGGCGCAGCGGCAGCGTTTCGCCACCGAGGAGGATACCGAGGATGCCGAGTTTTACGTCGTGCGCACCGAGGACGTGGACCCGGGCGGGAGGCACCTGGTGGGTATCGAGAGCGGCCCGTATCCGGACCTCTACGCCGCGGTGACGCAACTCGACAAGACCCCGGCGTACGGCCCGACGAGCATGTCGAATGAGCTGATACTCCTGTCGAACGACGCGAGGGCGTACCAGGACCACTCGGTGAGCAGCAGGTCCGGCGACGGGTGCCACAGGTTCGTCATCAAAGGCACCGACAGGAAGAAGGCGGTCGCGCTTCACGGCGCGTGGAGTCTCTCGGACGTGGCGGTGGACGCGGTGAAACACGCCGAGCAGTACGGGCTCGAGTGTTTCGACCTGCAACGGTCGATAGGGGCGGTCACCGACCTGTCCGCGTCGAACCCGCCGTTCTTCGGGTCGTTGACCAAGCCCAAGACTGAACCGAAACGGAAAGGGAAGGACAGGAAGGGTGGTTCCGTGGTCACCATGGACAGCTACCCGCCGGGGTGGTTCCCGCTCGAAGCGGTCAAGGTGCACGAGCCCGCGGCCAAGGTGGTGCAAGAGAACGCGGCTGAAACACAGACAGAGAACGCAGCTGGTGCTCCGACTAACATTCACCCCGGATCGGAGAAGGAGGGCGCGGGGGGACCGATTCGTACAAGGGACGATCGGGAGAAGGAGGACCTCCTACCGGGTCCGTACACGCCGCCCCCGGTTCGGTCGACGTCGGCTGAACCCCCCGGGCTCAACGACACCAACCCGCTCAACCGGGAGACCAACTTGCCCAACCAGACCAACTCGCTCAACCGGGAGACCAACTTGCCCAACCGGGAGACCAACTTGCCCGGGTTCAACGCGGTGACCATCGCGGTGCCCTCCGACGCGCTCAAGGAGCTGGAGAGACAGGCGGCGGTCGCGGCGGCGGAGGCTGCGAGGATGGAGTGGGAGCTGAGGGAGCGCGAACGGTTGGCGCGTGAGGAGTACGAACGGTGGCATGCGCCGCCGCCCCCGCCCGTGGACCCGATGCCGGCGCCGCCGCCGAGGATGCCGAGGCCGCTCGTTCCCGGTCCGCTCATTCCCATCCCGGCGGAGATTTCGGACTTGGTCATGACGAAGGTTCTGTTGTGTTTCGATTCCAGGGATGACGCCGGGCGCGTCGCCGAGCTGCACCAGATGGGTCAGAAGGTGCTCCAGGACCTGTTCCGGCTCGCGTTTGACAAGACCACCAAGTCGAACAACAACATGTGGCTCAGGAGGAAAATCGCCGGAGCCATGGGGATCAAGGTCGTCGACCCAGGGAACTACCTGGCCACCCAGGAAGAACCCGTCGCCACGAGGAGGTCGAGCAGACAGTCCGTGGATGCGCTCGATGCCGTGAATGCGATCGATGCCGTGAATGCGCCCGATGCCGTGGAGCGTCCCGAGACCGCGGGCCAGCCAGAGACGACGGAGGTGCCCGCGGCGGACGAGCCGATGCCGCAGGCGGAGCCGGAGCCGGACGTCGTGAACGAACCTGCACCCGCAAACGTGGAGGCGCGCACTGAGATCGAACCAACCCCGGAGCCCGTGCCGGAACCCACGGAGGAGGTTGTCCGAGAGGAGGCGCCGGATCCGCCGGCTGAGAAGGAAGAGGACGAAGAGAACGAGGCGGTGGACTCCAAGGCGGCGGAAGAATTCGCAAAGGACGGGGTTCCGTTCGTACCGGGCAAGTACTACGGCGGGTCCATCCACATCCCGCACGATGACGTGTCCAACGCGCGCGCCTCCCTGGAGGAGTACCACTCGTTACGCGGGCAGGTGATGGGAGGCGAGGAGGCGTCGAAGAAAAAGCCGAGCTTGCCGCCGCCGCCGCGCGGTAGGACGCAGTTCCAGCTGGCGACGATCGAGGCTGACTACCACGTGCTAGCGATTCGGTGCGGCGAAGGGGGCGTGGACTCGTTCTCCGTCAGGCTCAACGATCGAGGGTACGTGTACGTCGGTGCCAAGCGGAGGAGGAAATCAAAAAAGTCGCCAACACCCGACGCGGATGGGCAGGAACAGACGAGCGAGAGGGCGGCGGAGCCCGAGGAAGAAAAACCCGACACCGCGTCGCAGTCGTCCGAGGAGGAATCCCTCGGCGAGTTCGAGGTTATCATGAGGTTCCCGACGCTCATCGAGGAGAGCTCGGCGCAGAGCGTGTTCAAGGACGGAGTGTTGTTCGTCGTCGCCAACCCGAGGCGGGCGCACGTCGTTTCGACGTTGTTAGCTTGATTGTGATGAAGCAAATATGCTTAGTACGTACTATATATGCGTGTTCCCATCTATGCGTGTTCCCCGTACGCCTCGTGATCTCTACCGTCGCCGTACACGTCCCCCATGAACCCGTCCGTCCAGATTGTATCGGTCTCGTGTCGAGCCAAAACGCCGGCGGCGTCAAACTCGAAAAATCCGACAACCAACTTTCTCTCCACCGCCCACCGCTTCTCACTCCTCGGTCGCCGGGGACACACCGCGCGGCTCATGAACCCGTCCGTCGCTTTAATTTCCCGCGTCGCCTCACGCACGATGTCTAGAACCTTCGGATACCAGTGTCTGTCGTCGGCGGGCATCAGGTCGTAAGGAATTTCATCCCACCGAAAGATCTCAATCTCCGGGAGACTCTTCCGAGTTTGCCGGGCGCTCGAAACCAGGTTCTTCACGTGATGCATGCTGGCGCGGCTGACTGATACCGTAAATTCGTGTTCGATGACGGGCACGTCTTTCCACCCCTTGAACCGTAGTTTCGCTCGCTCTGAGAGGTGCAGGCCGTCATCATCATCCGCGCCGCCGATGGGAATCCCGAGTAATTCTCGCAACGAACCGGAAGACTCTCCCCGCAGCGCAGCCTCCCGCGGCGTCTCATCGCCGCGAACCTCCGTGATGAGACCCGTGTATAAACCTTCAAACTCACCGTTCGCGTGCTTAACCAACGCCATCGTTTCGTTCTCGCAGTCGACGATCAGAACCTGCGCGAATCGCCCCGGCGTCGGCATCAGCGCAACCTTCGGGTACCGGTCGAGCATAGCCTCCAGGTTGTCCGCGGCTTTCGTGACGGACTCCGCCATGTGCTCCCCTTGGGTCACGGGCGTGTATTTGGCGCCGTTCACCTTACCTCGCCGTGTGTTAGATCCGCCGACGGGGTTCACGCCGCTCGCCCCCGTCCCCGTGAACCTCGGAAGAGGCGCGACGATCGCCTCCGGGTCGAGGCCGTTAAATCTCACGAGCGAAACCCTCTCGTGGCCGGCGAGTCCCACCCTGTGCGGCGTGGCCCGAAGCCACCCGTTCGTCCATCGCTCCATCATGTCGGCGATGATTATCGTAAACTTGGACCGGTCCTGGTACACCTCCGCGAGCCTCCAGTTCCCCGCCAGATCCTTGAGCTCCAGGCCGGGAGCGGTTTGGTGCAGGATGGTGAAGCACTCAAAGTCCGTGTGCTCGGAAATCCCGACCGCGACGACGTTACCACCTTTGGACCGCCTCGGGGGCGGGGGCGTCCGCACCCTCTTACCCGCACGTGCAGATGGGTCCAGTAGCTCCCCCGCGTGAGCCTTGAACTCGTCTGAATCCGCGCCCGGGTACCTCATGGCCCGCATCGAGCAGTGACTGGTCGGCCCGAAACTCTCAAGGAAAAAACTCGCGAGCTCGTCGCCGGCTGCGAGCTCCACACACTCGGTCTGTTCCCGTGGCTCCGCCACCGACCTCTGCCCTGCTTCCGTCACATCACGCGCGTGTTCTCGCACCTCCTCCGTATCGTCCATGCAACACACCCTCGCGAGTGCCCGGAAGAGATCCACCGCGACCTCATCGCATCGATTGTAAAACTCACTCGACGCGTTCCGTAGCCCCGGTGCCTCCGCGGGCCAGTCCACGGGTCCGACGCCCGTAGCACCCTTCGGAATATCGCGCACGGGAAGGTCACGAACCGTGTCGAACGACTCCACCATCGCGGCGGTGTTGGGCTGATACGCGTACTCCTCCAACAGCGGCACGTACCTGCGCGATGTATTGAAAGGGTCGGCACGTGAGCATTTCACATCCATGGGAAAAGCGTCAGGGAACGAAGGCATGGGTTCGCGGGTACGCGTTTGAGTGAGTACTCACCCGCCAGTCTCGCGCTCGTACTGCGTGTGTACGTAACACGTCTTAACATCGAGCGGTAGGGCGAAGAAACTCCTGGCGCGGTCGTAGCACTCGGTAACCAGGGACGAGGGAATGGCAACCTCGGCGTCGAGAGTGAAATAACCCGGGCCGTCTCGGAGGGCGCTGCGAAGGGTCTTGAGGGTCGCGATATCGCCCTCCCGGAGCGCCGCGAGTGAAACGACAGGCGGCTCCGTGGTTAACATATCGCGTCGCGAGCCATCTCTGGTGCCGACGCCCGCCCCCCCCGCCCCCATCTCGTCTCGCGTGCGACCGCGACTGGCGAAAGGAACGTGATTTCCGAGAAGACAGTAGTCCCGCGAATCCAACTCAGCAAACCTCATTCTCCTTCACGCGCTTAACATGACCGCGGCGCGTAAACGGAAGCAGCCCGAAGAACCCAAGGCGTGTCTGTTCCCTTCCGGAGACCTCCTGCGCGAGGTGTTCGCCCATCTGCCTGCGTTGGATCTGTGTGTAGCGAGAGGGGTGTGCCGTGAATGGCGCGATGCCGCATCGGACGAGTCGCTCTGGAAGGAACACTGCGATGTGTGCTGGTTTAAACCCGTGCCGGACTACCCGGGGAACATCTGCCGCGCTCACGCCGGCGGGGTTCCGTATCACGCGCAGGACCTTTACCTCTACAAAATGTACAGGTTGGCGTACGCGGAGGCGTTCAGCGAGAGGGAGCGCGCCTGGATCACGACAGAAGAACTCTGCAGAAGGAGAAGACTCGCTTTGGTTGGCACTCCCGTCTTGCCTCGGAAGTGGTGGTTCAGGTTCAAGGAGGACGCGGGCGAGGAATGGCAGGCTTGGGACGGTTGGTGGAGCGCCGGCGGTCACGGCAGGCCCAGCGTGTTCGATCGATTTGGGACGGTGACTTCCGGAGGATGGGTGGACAACAAGGACGACGAAGAGCCGATGGAACATAATTGGGGGTACGCTCGGGACATCTACGAGATCGACACGGAGCTGACGCGAGAGGGCTGGAAGCACTATCTCCTCGACCCCGACGACCCAAACAGAGACGAGACAAAGGTGCTGGAGTTCAAGGAGATGGGATACTTTGCGAATCTCGGGGACTATGCGCACTTAACATTAGAAAGCTTCATGGGTAAAGAACGTCAGACCAAGAGCCCACATAAACCCAAGAAATACGCGAAGGAGCTTCGCGCCGCGGGGCGCAACGGCACCAAGTATCACGTCGGGTGTGCGCTCGTACTGTGGCCCCCTAAGGACGAACCGGCCGAACCGGACGAATGGGTATCGCCCGATTGTTACCCGCAGTGCGTCGTGCGGAGACACCCGGAGACGTGGGGATGGATTCTGGAGAGCTGCTGGACGCTTCAAACATCGTGGCCGATGCCGACCCGAGAAGAAGAAGAACTTCGCGAGGATCTGGCGGATGAGTTCCTCAAGTACGACGCGACGGAGCAAAAGCTCGAGGTGAAGAATTACAACCGCGATATCCCGCCGAAACAAGATGAATGGGTCGACGATGACCGGGTCAGATCCACCCAAAAAGACGTCGTCGTGGAAGTCACCGACGCCGACGGCACTGTTCAACTCGTCATGCCATCGATATTGGCACTTCGCGTCTGCGCCAAGCCGCATAATCGCGGTTCGATGAAAATCCTAACTGGCGTACCTTCCAACCAGGCGGAGACGAGGAAGGTACCTTTGTAAATGGCAAGCTTGATCAATTCGCGCTACGTACTGTAATCACATCTTCTCAGCCTTTGTGTCCTCCGACTCGCCCTCGTCTACCGAGTCACTCGCTTCCTTTTTCTCGGAAAGAGACTGCGGCATCATATCCGAGTCGAAGCTCATGTCGATCCTAGACTTGACCTCGACTATCTCCTGCTGAACGGCGAGCAGTTCGGTGTTGAGACCCTTCAGAGTTCCGATCCGATTCGCCTTCTCCTCCGCGCTCGGGGACCTCGATCCAACCCTCTTCCGCACCTTCTCCGGCAGCTTGGGCAGAACCTTCTGCTCGAACGCGCTCTCCAACGTCTCCAGTCGCTGCCTGTATTTATCAGGTACGACCTCGCCGAGACGCCGCTCAATCATCGGCAAAATTGGTGGCGCGGCGTCGTTTGCCGCGTCGCGAAGGGCCTCAAGGCGTCGCTTGAGAGCTTGAAGATCGTTGATTTCGTTCTGCAGGCTTCGCATCCACTCCAGCTCCTTCCGCATCGTCTGTACTCGGGTCACGCCGTCGTCCTCGGGTGATTTCATCGGCACCGGCGGGGGCTGCGCTTTCGCCTCCACCGTCGACTCAACCTCGCCGGTTCCGCTCTTCGCACCGACCATCGAACCCTCCGCCTGCGGCACCACCACCGTCATCTTCCCCCTCGCCTGCTGCTCCACCGCGGTCGCCCCGTGCCTTTTCCCTCTCGCGTTCCCTCTCGGGGGCGGTCGCCACACCTTCTTCGGCGCCGCCAGCGCCACCTCACACGTCGGCGTCTGAAGATTTTGGCGCCGCCGCAACTCTCCTCGCACGGCCCGGCTCAGGTTGCCCACCGCTGGTGAACCGCAGAAGTACACCCACGCGATCCACGAAGGGATCCCAAAGAAATCCGGGTCGGCGTAGTGGTACAGGTGCAACACGTTGATGAGGAATATCTCCGTCACCGGACCCGCCACGCCCGTCAGCACCGCCATCGCCAACCCTTGTTTCGTGTAGTCAAACACCGCCCACTGTCCAACCGCCCACGCCGCCAGTATCCCGTCGATGGCGTGATTCGGCATGTCCGGAAACGGCGGGTTGACCCGTGTGCCCAGTATCCCCGAGGTGGCGTACTGCATGGCGAACAGACCGATGCACGAGTACACGACGCTCCACTCCGGCTCCCACCCGAGCCTCGGTTTCCCAGGGCACTCCTCCAGGAACCTCGGCAACGGCGCGTTCCCTTCGATGAACCGATCCTCCTTCGCGCCC
>MDSX01051627.1_pt1 | contig 10747 bp, 13 predicted proteins | sample 811141 | NCBI WGS metagenome assembly MDSX01 (sample SAMN05326642, study PRJNA326480) | marine metagenome | isolation source: seawater | place: Atlantic Ocean: South East | collected 2010
AGATGACTTTTTAGCGACCGAGACAAATCCAGGGACGGTATACATAATTAACGATTATATTAATTACGTTCCAGATGCAAAATCTAATGTATCAGTTATTTCATATACAGCTTTGTCTAATTATGTATATAATTTAACAAATGAGTTAAATACATTAAAAGCGAGTATTCCAGCGAATATAAATGATTTACAAGGTAGTGATGTGTATTTAAAGACAAATAAGAATTTAAGTGATTTAACCAATAAAAGCGATGCTATAAGTAATTTAGAATTAAAAAGAGTTGCTGTAACTGGCAAATATTCTGATTTAGAAGATTATCCATATAATGTTAGTAGTTTTAACAATGATGTAGGTTTTATAGTGTCTCAAAGTAATTTATCGGATTTGAATGATATAGTAGCAGCACGTGCAAATTTAGGATTAGGAAGTATGGCTACACAGGATCTTCATGATGTTAGAATATCTGGTGGCTATGTTCATTTTAAACAATTAAAAGTTAATGATAAATTCTATTATAGATCGTCTACTAATCCAACAGGAAAATTTCTCGTTGCGGGTAATTCACTTGGTAAAATGGAATGGAAAAATCTTCCCATAGCAACAGAATCTGAATATGGTTTAGTAAGAATAACTGATCAATTACAAGTTAAAGATGCTAGAAGAGATGTAGTTCCTACATGTAGAGTATTTGCTGATCTTGAAGAAAGAATAACATATAGACTTTTAGCAGCACAAGAAGCACACTATAGAAATTATTTTACAAGTCCAGAGTATTTGGCATTAGTTAGAGAAAGTCTTGGTCTTAGTTAGAATAATGTGTATAATAAAAACATTTTATATAATTAATTATCATGTTAGGTAATTTAGACGATCCTACACAAGAACAGATGAATCAAATTCACAAAGCTTTAAAGAAAAATATAAAGAAGCAAAAAAAAACTAAAAATACAATAAAACAATATTTTGATGTTAATAACAAGCTTGCTAATGGATTTAAAGTATCACTAAACGTAATTGTTGACTTGAGTAAAGTGTTGAAAAATTATCATTATTTTCTGGATGAAATAGATGTGTTACTTGAATCAATGGATAAAACATATGATGATAAATCTAATACTATAAATAACTTAAAATCTCTCACAGATGAAGCTATAAACAAATTGAATCTAAACTTTAATGACCAACTCACTGAAATTTTAGAGGCATATGAAAAAAACAGTTTAGATGATGATAATTTGAAAGACTTAAAAAAACTTTTAGAAAAAAAAATATTTAAAAAAGCAAAGTTGTATTACAATCTAATTTCTATTACTGGATAAAGAAACATATTATCAAAGGAATAGCAATTAAACCTATCCACATTGTTAGTATATCTGTGGTATTTTTAATTTGTTCATAATTTGCATCTCTTCTATGTTCTGTAATTGTATAAGTGTCATGAAAATATTCTCTACAATTAGGGCAAGTGTTTTTATATTGAGACCATCTATCTAGGCATCCTGAACAAAATTCGTGTCCACATTGGAGTTTGGTCATTTTTATACAATTAGTTTCCAAACATATCCCACATAATGTAGGGTTGCTTTCAGAATTCATGGTAATAAATAATAGTGTTTTAAAATTTAAAATTATATCTCAATTAATAGATCATTTTTTAATAAAATTTCATAATTATTCTTTTTTTTCTTTAGGTTTTTGTGAAGATAAATTATATCCTGAATAACCAATCATAGCAGTTGTCACTAATGAATAACTTATTACACTTATTGCTGTCAATGGATCTATAAAAGGAGCTTTTTCAAGCACTAATATAATGCATTCCATACTGTGGATTATTATAATAATGGTATTTTATTTAAACATATTTCACATATATTTACATATTGAACAATGGAAAAAAAAAAAAAGAGGTAGAAAACCTAAAAATGTTGATATACCTATAGAAACTGAAAAAGAGCCTGATATTACACCTATCATTGATACAAATGATCAAATTCCTCAAATCATTCACATAAAAAAGTCACAAACTGATGAATTAGATTATTTAACACATGAACAATCATTTTGTGAATATGATCCAAATATATTGGTTCCAAATGCATACATTCAAGAGGATAATTTTTCCACGGTACCGTTGAATATTTCTACATCTGATAACATAATCGTTTCTGATCGTAAAAATATGGATAATACACATTGGCCCATACAAACAGATACATATTGTCACTGGTGTTGTCACTCTTTTACAAATTCACCTGTTGGTATACCTTTGAAATATGTCACTAATGTATTTTATTGTACAGGAAATTATTGTAGTTTTGAATGTGCGGTTGCGCACAATTATACAATAACGGATCTAAACATTAATATTTGGGAACGATTTAATCTTTTAAATCTAATGGCAATTAAATCAGGCATTCAAGAGTCTATCAAATGTGCTAAACCACGAGAGACTTTGAAAGTATTTGGAGGCGATTTAGATATTGAATCTTATCGTAAAAACAATAACAACGTCATATATTTTACTAACTCATATCCTATGATATCTGTTTCAGAACAAATCGAGGAATTATGTGATACTTTTAATACAGCTCATAATGAATTATTTACTATAAAAAAAGATACGAAAAATAAACAAACAACTATTCAAGAATTTTATAGTGATAAATAAAATAACGCATCTTATTATAAGTAGTTTTATATGGCTGAATTTAAAATATTAAAAGGATGGGAGTTAGAAACACATGCATATCATTTGTTACATGAAAAATCAACTGAATACTATTCAAGATTAAATTTTTATTTTATGATTCCGATTATTATTTTATCGAGTTCAACTGGAACATTAGGATTATTGAATGCAAGTGAAACAAAATTCTATATTGTAAATGGTGTGAATATAATAAGTATATTTATTGGAATTTTTGGATTTGTAACAGCTATACTTACAACGATACATAATTTTTTGAATATACAAAAATTAGAATCAAATCATAATAATCATGCTATAGAGTATAGTAAAATTTCAAAAGAGATAAAAATGCATATCTATCTATCTGATACGGATGTTAAAGTATATTCAAATATAGCAGAATATATAAAACAGTGTAAACAAAATATAGATAAACTTACAGAATCTGCTCCAAGTATTCCTTCACATGTGGAAAATAGTTTAGATTTAAAGTTAAAGAAAATAAAAAACAATCATGCACATGAAATTGATGAGCTAATAACTTTAGTAACACATAGTGATAATAATATACAACCAATACTTACAAATGATGTCAACATAAAAGTCTTAGATACAATCGAATCAGTGGAATCATATAAAGGTAATGAATCCAAAAATATTGGTCCAAGAATGAGTGAAATTATCATCATAAATAATGAGGAGAAGAAAAACTTTGAAGATATAAAGAGAAACTTAAGTGAAGAGAAAAACAGATTTAGTGAAGATAGTGGTTCAACAGATGATGGTAGGAAGTCTTTAGACATTATTAATAAATTAAAAAATGTTGAAGAAAGAGAAAAATTTAAATAGATGAATTGTGAATTGTCTTGAAATTTATAAAAAAATGATCTTCTCGTGTATTATATTTTAGCAAATACTTTAAAGTTAAAATTTGTTACAATGGCTCCAAAATCTAATCAAACGACATTACTTGATACATACAAATATAAACTGAATGATATTTTAGTCAAATGTGAAAAAATTAAACAAAAACATGGTATTGATATTTATAATGATTTCAATATATATTTATCTGATGATGAACGTCTAGATACTACTTTTAATGAGAAGTGTTGTTTTTCTTGTAAATTTGATAATAACATAAATACTATTTATCAATGTTCTAAATCTAGAAAGGATGATTTGTATTGTGGGATGCATAAAAAACCCGCAGAAGAATCTAGATTATCAGCTACAATTGTTCCGATAACAATCATTGAATCTATAAAAAGTTCACTAAAAAATAGCAATAATCTTAAAGTTAGTGTGCAAGAAAAAGAAACAGTTACAGAATTTAATACTACGGATGTAAAAAACAAAACCCTTTCTGTTTCAAAGAACTTTAGAACAATTAAAATAGCAGGTCAATTATTTTACATCAAACAAAAATCATTGGAAGCATACGATATTCATATGACACATGTTGGATCATATATGTATGACGAAGAAACAGAAACACATAATATTGTAGATTCTTTATGAATGAATGTTTTGCGTATTAAATATAGAAATATTTATACTTTTTTATTTTAAACATTATGCAAAGAAAAGTTCTATTATGTGGCACACATCCCTATCAATTCAATGGATATTCAAAAGTTGTATATGAATTGTCAAAAGAATTAGCAAAATATGATGACATAAAATTATATATATGGGGATTTCAAAATTTTTATGATGATAAAGATCACATAAAAGAACGCGAACTGTCCCCAAATGTAGAGATTTATGATGCTTATAAAAATGAAGAACCTAAAAACAAAGGTTTTGGAGAGAAAAACTTTGTTGATTATGTGAAAGAATTAGTACCGGACATTGTTATAGTGTACAACGATTTAATTGTCATAAGCACACTTTTAAAAAACATAAGCGGAATAGAGGGGAGAAAATTCAAAGTAATCCCTTATATTGATATTGTGTATAAGAATGAAAAACAAGCTTTAATAGAATTCATTTGTTCAAATTCTGATGGTGGTATTGCTTTTACAGATCATTGGAAGAAGTGTTTAATTGAACAAAATTTCAATAAACCATTGTGGACTGTAGAACATGGATTTAATAAAAGTCAATATTTTCCAATACCAAAACACATAGCTAGAAAATATTTTGATTTGAATCAAGATGATTTCATCATTTTGAATTTGAACAGAAATCAACCAAGAAAACGTTGGGATCATTGTATAATGGCATATGTAAAGTTTATCTCAAAACATATTAATGAAAAGATCAAACTTTTGGTGATGACAACAATTGAAGGTTCGTGGAACATTGCAGAACTACTTAAATATGAGGGTTTAAAGTATGGTTTGTCTATTAAACAATTAAAGAATCATTTTATTTTCATTCAAAATCCACAAAAACTTAGAGACTATGACATTAATATAATGTATAATGCTGCAAACATTGGTTTCAATACATGTGATGGAGAAGGTTTTGGGCTATGTAATTTTGAACAAGCTGGAGTGGGTGTTCCTCAAGTAGTTCCAGAACTAGGTGGTTTTAAGGACTTTTTCAATGAAAATAATAGTATCATGGTGAAACCAGTAACCTCTATATATGGTGATACTTCTAAAGATGCAGTAGGTGGTGAAATGGAATTATGTTCAATTGATGATTATGTATCTGCTCTTGAAAGATATTATGGTGATAGAGATCTCATACTTTCTCATGGTAAACAAGCTAGATTAGATGTGGTAAAATACACGTGGGAAGATAAAGCTAAGAAGTTTCATGAAGTTATAATTGAATCTACAAAAGACCTTTATCCAGATATAAAAGAATCATCTGATATTATGAATGATATAAACAAAATACTTTCCATTAATGATGGGGAAAATGAGGTTTCTAAAGTAGAAATAAAAGTAAAAGATGAAGATATGGATATGGATATGGATATAGATATAGATCATCTTATTGAAGAAAAATTAAAAAAGAATTCAACACCATTAACATCAACACCATCTCCAGTATCTGAAAATCAAATCGAAGATATGTCACAAAATGAGTTGATTACATTACAAAAAAAAATTGCGAAATTATTAAATAAATAACCAAATAACTTTTTTGTATATATTTATTATAAGATGAAACCTGATATTTGGGGAAAACATTTTTGGTATACAATACATTTTATTGCATTAGATTATCCTGAAGAACCAAACAATGAAGACAAAAGAGATTTTCAGATGTTCTTTGAGAATCTTCATAAAGTCATTCCTTGTTATAAATGTTCTGTCAACTATATTAAACATCTAAATGAAAGACCTTTAGAAAAAAAAGATTTAGAAAACAATAAAACACTTTTTAAATGGACTGTCGACATTCATAATATAGTTAATAGAGATTTGAAAAAAAAAGAAATGTCATATGATGATGCATGGAGATTATATCATAATTTTGGAAATAATTTAGATGAAAAAAATAATACATGGTTAATATATTTGGTTTATGTGCTTGTATTAATAATTATATTAATGATTACTGCTTATATTTGGCGTAATATGAATCCATCAAAGAGATAAGGTTTTTTTCATTCCAAGCATTTTGTCTTTGTAAAAAATATTTGGAATGAACATGATTTCCTGTTTTCTTTACAAAAAATTCTTTATCAAATAACATTTAATTTTTATATTTATTATTAGAAAATTTCAGATTACTTTTTATTTTTATATGTAAATTTAATCCTTTGTTTTAATGTATCTTTCAAATTTGTATTTTTAAAAGATTTATAAATAACATGTGTATAGTATACTGCTATAAATGATTGGTACATATAATTATTTCTTATAATAGAATATTTTTTTAAATGTTATTCCATATATAAAAGAGCTTAAAAAGATTCTTCTTACATTAATTAAGTATATGTGTTAAATGAATTATTATGAGTTATTAAATGTTTCAAAAGATGCTGATAACAATGAAATAAAAAAACAGTATTATAAATTAGCAAAAGAATACCATCCAGATAAAACTAGGGGTAATAAAGATAAAGAGTCAAAATTCATTCAAATACAAAAAGCATATGGTACTTTAATAGACGAAGGGAAACGAAAAAGTTACAACATATCAATGTGTGAGGATGAACTCTTTGATAACATCGCCACTTTTTTCTCTTATGACTATGAAACAAAAAAAACACCATCAAACAAATATTACCATATATTAAATATCAATATACCTGAATATTTAAATGGAATACATAGAACTGAAAAAGTGAGTAGTGAAAAAACATGTGAGGTATGTAATCAAACGGGTATAAAAGACTATAAAATTAACACTCGACGTTGTGAATATTGCAATGGTTCGGGAATAGATTTGAATATACCTTTATTTGCATGTGGTATTTGCAATGGTAAATGTGTAAATGTTATTAACAATATTCCTTGTGAGATATGTGAGGGAAAATGTATGTATATACACGAAGAGTTAATTGATATTAAAGGAGAGCCACTTTTAACTGAAGGATCAGTCATAGAGCAAGGTGTGTATAAATTTAAGATAAAATATTCATTTACAAACGAAATAGTTGATTCTCACATCATAGTAAAAGAAAACATGAGTGTAATAAGATGGTTATGCGGTGATAAATTTACTATTAAATTATATGATAATGAATTCATACATGTTAACACTCTTGGTGCTTTTGACTTGTCAAAGGACTTTATTGTTCGTAAAAACATAAAGGTGCGTTTTGGTCTTAAAATGATCAATCAACACATTGATGTATTACGAAAATGTTCAGCACTTTTTAATTCAATATTTAAAAGAAACAAATCTAACGAGGGTTCATTTCAACAAGTTGACTTGATTATATAATTAAATCATATATGTGTTTATTTTTTTATTTTATAATTGTAATAAATAGATTATGTATGATTATGTTATAGTATTAAGTATCATTTTAATAATAACGTTTTGTTTATCAAACATGATGAAAAAAACTAATAAGAATTTTTTTGATCAAATTTATTTAATTAATTTGGATAGAAGACCAGATAGATTAGAAAGGTTCATGAATTCTTTTAATAATTCTGATATGAAAGATATAAAAGTATTACGTATGAATGCGGTAGATGGAAGTGAAATTGATATAACACGTATTCCGCTATCAGACACAGCTAAAGGTGAATTGAAACAGATTGAAACGACGGGATTTCGCACAAAGCATTATCAATTAACACGGGGTGCTATTGGTTGTTATTTATCTCATGTAAAAGTTTGGAAAGATATTGTAGAAAAAGGACATAAAAATGCACTCATTTTTGAAGATGATGCGAACATTTCTGATAACTTGCATGAAAAAATGAAATCTATGAAAGGTATTCCTGATGATTGGGATGTTATATTATTTGGGTTCGATTGTAGAGATTGTAAAAATATGAAAAATTATAGAATAGTTAATAGATTCTTTTTAACACATTGTTATGCTATTTCATATTCTGGTATTGTAAAAATATTAAAGACAAACAGTTTATTTCCAATCACACAACAAATAGACTCATATATGAGTGAATTGAGTCCAGAGTTACTTAATATTTATACTGTTAAGAATCCAATAATTGGTCAATATGGTTCAAGAACTGATATTCAAATGCCTATTATAAAAAAGAAGAATGTTGATGTGAATGATAGAATGAAAGTTGACATTTAGAAAAATATTTTATAAACCCTAAACCCTGGGAATTGATGTTATAAATAATAATAACTTATAGTATACTGCGAGTTATAATAAATATCATGGAATCGCTAACAAATTTTATATGGAAGTCTATGAGTCTACCGAGTGATAGAAAATCGGGATACAGATATGTTTTACGTAAAAATTGGTTTTGGGATTCTATATCTGTTCTAATTTGTGTCTGAAACTCATTTAATTCTTTCAAAGTAAGCTTAAAATTAGGATTTCTCTAGAATTTAATTATTAATACTTATTAAATGATATATCATAATATAATAAACATGAAAAATAGATTTTTGAGCATTATATTGATATTAATTTTATTAGTAATAGTTTATAGTGTATATAAGTATACAACTTTTTTGAAACAAGTTCATGAAATAAAAATAAATATCCTTACTAGAAGTGGTAAAAGGGAAGATTGTTTTAAACTTTTAAGAGAAAGTATTGAAAAACAAAGTTTTAAAAATTGGAAACATCTAATTAGTAATGATAATGTTGAGAATACGTTTTTGAATTCATATGATAATGTTCATACTGTAAAATTTGTAAAAAAAGATAAAACGAAGTATAAAGGCACTAATCATCGACATTGTCCATACAATGTATATTTAAATGAGTTATTGAAACATACAGACAATGCAGACAATGGCTGGGTAATAATAGTTGATGATGATGCATTATTAATTGATGAAAATTTTTTATTAAATGTTGCAAAGGAATGTTACAAAGCTGATAAAAAAGATGTCATATTATATGATATATATGCCGGTATTGGAAAAAGCATTTTTCCAAAAAATATGAAAAAACAAATAAAAGAAGGAACACTTGTTTCGGGTCATGTTGATATGAATGGATTTGCTTTTCATACAAGTAATAAAATAAGATTTGATGACAAGTGTGCCGGTGATTGGCACTTTTTGGATAAAGCTAAGAATAATGGATATAATTTAAAGTATGTTAAGTTACCAAAAATAGGATTATGGGCAAATTATAAAGGTTGGATGAATGGCAAAGATATTGTTTGTCAATTACCATAAAAAATGCTAAATGATTACAGTAGGAATTGGACAATTAAAGATTCATTTTATTAGTTTATCAATTTTAGACAGGTCGATATTCTTTGTTTTATACATATTATACATTATATTATATATATCATCTGAATTGTATGATTTGCGAAGTGCTTTTGGAGTAAATGTAAATTCTCCAAAATATATGGAGTTATCATCTGTAAAAAAAAAATCTAATCTCACATAATCAATATCCTCACACAAATTTCGGCAATAATTGAATAATTCAAATGACTGTGCTGGTTGTCGTGTAGTTGTGTCTATTGAGATTTTATTTTTTCCATGTGCATGTGTATTATGAAAATTCAATTCATTCCAGTTCATATCATAACATTTGAAAAGATCTCTTTTGTATTCAATGTAATCTATAAATATTGGAATCCCCCACATAACATGTAACTTAACTTCTTTGATATTTTTAGACAGATATTCTTCAATGAATAATATGGGTTCAATCAAGCTGTAATGTTTTTCACCAACTCTAGTGAACTTTTTTGTCAATATATTGTTAAAATATTTAGATAATTTATCATACTTATTGAGAAATTCTTCATGCGATGTAATAACACTAGCATCACCTGACCAATGATTAACTTTTATAACAAATTTTTGTGGAAGTTGTTTTACATTTATATCTTCGAATTTTAAATATGTTCCAAGAACTTTAGCGATTTTTAAGTCTGGACATCTATTTTTAACGATTTCTTTTACTCTGTATTTGTCTGAATATTTTGCCATGAATATTAGATTTTTTTCACTTGGATTTATCATTCTTTGGTTTCTAAGTTTGTTTAAAACATGATATTGTTAAATATTTACATTATGTTAATATAAAAATGATACCTCGTATTATTTATGTTTTTTGGGAAGGATATATTAATGTATTCAAAACCTTTTAATTCATGGATTAATTTTAATGGTATTTATATGTTTCAATTTGAATGAACCATCGCTATCATCGTGCTCAAATAATTTTTCATAGGAAGGATTCATTTTTAAAAAGTTTTTCAATTGTTTGTCATAAGTTGTATTCATATTTGCTCTTATTTTAACAAAAAACATATCTGTATGTTTATTTTTAATGTTTAAATAATCCACCCACCATTTTAATGTAGTTTCTTGATTCTCTCTTTTAGGAAATATTTGACTACATCTTTGATCTTGATAAAATATTCTTTGAGCTAGTAACATCATAACTCTACTGGAACATATATAAAACTTGTTAGCGATCCCACCATATTCATTATAACTAGTTGTATATAATA
>MDSX01087410.1_pt1 | contig 10746 bp, 12 predicted proteins | sample 811141 | NCBI WGS metagenome assembly MDSX01 (sample SAMN05326642, study PRJNA326480) | marine metagenome | isolation source: seawater | place: Atlantic Ocean: South East | collected 2010
ATGTCTTTGTTTATATTTTTTTATGACATATCTCTCTGCCTCAGTTTGAGGATGAAGTTGGTAATGTATGTTTGCACCTAACATATGTCTCCCCATTATTGAGAATGGATCGAATACTATATCAACATCGCATAATTCATCTATCAAAGGCACTATGCCAGGATGCACTCCTTCAGGTTTGAGATATGGTTCTAAAAAAGTCTGAAGATAGTTTTGTCCTGCCGACACTGGAAAATGCTCTTGAAGTTCTTCAAAATACTTATCAGTGAAGAATACCTCAACAGGGTCTTTGTCCTTCATCAAAATGTCGGGAGGTCTTCTATCATTTACATCGCCAAAATATTGAACCATCATATCTCCACCAATTTCACTCGTGTTTGAGTGTAATTTTGTAGCACTTATAGAACTTTTTGCTGTTTCATTTAAATATGGGTGTCGTTTTTTCGTGTGCACAAGAGGTTTCTGACCAAAAGTTGTTTTAGTCTTTATTGGTGTCTCTACTACAGATGATCCCTTTCTTACCACATATGTTTTTTCAATTCTTCTTCTGTAATCATTAGGATCATGCCACTGTGTGTAATAATAAAATGGGTGTTTGATTTTTGTATATCTTTTTTTATTGATTTCAATAAGTTGCATCAAGTGCATCTTACCCATGTTAGGTGTTGCCCAATAATTAATCATGGATCTTATTCCTCATCATCCTCGTAGATGTATGGGTCTTGACGACGAAGTTTCCAGAGTTTGTACTCACCCTTGATCCAATTCCAAAGTCTTTTCATTTTTATAACCATGACTGAGGTATATATCCAAACTCTTTGTGCCACTTCTGGTATACATCTTTCAATTTATTTTTGCCCCAATTTATATCTTCATCTGATAGTTTTTGCAGATCAGCAGGTGTATTGTCGTTATTTACGCCAATATACGGACAGTATACATTTGCATTGATTTGATTGATTTCACACCCTAGAAAGTCACAGAGACCACTTTGATCGTACCAAAACTCTTCCATAACAATTGGGTAGGTCTCAAACACTTTTTTATAATTGTTATAGATCTTGATATAGTCGCAATTGTGATCCAATCTTTTTGATCGCCAGTATTCAATACTATCCTTATACTTAGATACATCTACTGTTTGATCTCTCCACTCCATCGGACGTTGACCAGTATTATGTTTATACTCTACTGACGCTTCAGAATACCACCTTCTCACTGGATCACGAAATATTATCGTTGCCTTAACAGTGAAGTGTTTTTCTAATTCATTTTTGATAGATGCAAGAAAATCAGAGGGTAAAACTGCATTACTATTTGAAAAGTCTGATAGTCCAATATATCCTTTCTTTTTGTACCTTTCCCATAGATCAAGATGATATTTTATGTAAGTATGAATCGTTGTTCGTTTTTTAAAGATATTTTGCCAATATGTCGAATCAAGTGGAGTATACATGCTACTTGATACAATCTTGTGCACTTTTTGATTAGCAATGGCAGATTGCACTCTATAATTGTGTTTTTCGTCAAAATACCGTTTTGCTTGTTTTTGATTGGTTTGTAGAAGGAAAAGATAGTATAATATGTTGTTTTCATGAACTATGCCATGATGTGCAATTCTTTGACGACTGTGTAAGGTTTTGCAATAAGGTTTAGTTCCAGACCAAGACACACCTGCGTTTATTAGTAATAATGGTTTATTTGTTCCACTCATCTGGTACATATCCAAAGGTTTTCTCAAATTCGGCATATACTGACTTCATAAGTCTTGCACAGGTTTTATATTCATCATTAGTAATATCTACTTTATCTGAACTGTATTGATCACTCAAATATTCATATTTTGGTGGATTAGAACCCATGTCTGGGTAATACACATTTTCATGTACTTTTGTAAAATTATATCCCAAAAAATCCGACAAATATCCCAATTCTTCTTTTTGTGTTTCTGGATTCCATAATTCTTCCATTACTATCGCTCTTACATTCTCTACCCCCCATATAAGTGCATGTCTTCGATATATTGATGAATAATAAGCGTTAGGTTCAAAAGCACCAGACAACCACTTGTACATTACTTGTATTGGTGTCATATCCCCGTATTCATGATTCTTTACACATTTATTTGCTACAGAAAACAATCTTCTGACAGGATCTCTAAATTGCATGGTTACTTTGATGTCAAAGTGTTCTAATAAAGCATCTTTTATCTCCATCATGAAAGGAATCGATAAAAGAGCATTTTGATTAGAGAAATCACCTACCCACTCGTAATCATGCTTACAATTATCCCAATGTTTCTTGTAATACCAAATATAATTTTCTATCGACAAAGAATCGTAAAAAAATCGATTTTCTTCTTCTTTAGTCCACTTACCCAAGACGTATGGAGATAAGTGAGTGAGTAAGTCTGGTTTTTTACGTTTTTTCGCAACATTCGGTTTAGGTCTTTTACCATCCAAACGAATATTGTCTTCACCCTCCATCATATTGAAAAGGTACATGTGTTCCTTGGTATGACCCGTATAAACACACTTATGATCCCATGATACAGTGTAATGGAAGGGTGATGTCGCAGAAAAACAAGTTCCCGTGTTTAGAAGTAGTTTTATTTTTCCCATTGACAAGGTATGTAATTGAAATACGATTTAAAATTGTTATAAACCCATGCTAACTTATTTCTACCATATTGTAAATCATCATCTGTCAAATCTTGCATATCTGAACTCCATTGATCTCTGAGACCCTCAATTTCTGGTCTCTTTGTTCCCCTTTCTGGAAAATACACATTATCATGCATTTTTTCTATCTTCATACCAAGAAAGTCAGACAAACCGCTAGGATCTTCCCACACCTCTTCCATGATAACAGGATACACCTTGTTGAAAGCAGATTTCCAATTTTTCAAGTTAGAAATGTAGTCAGGCACCAAATATGGATCTGGATTATTTAATTTTGATTTCCAAAAAGAAATACTGTCAGGATACTGCTTCTTTATCATCTGCCAGTGAGCTAGTTTTGCTGGATCTCTTATTTTCCACCCTTCATACGCTTTATCATTTTCTGTGCTCATTTTATACCATGCTGAAATTTGCGAATATGATCTACGAACAGGATGCCTCCAAATCATTGTAATTCTTACATCAAATTCTTCTTCTAATGCAGGTGCTATCTCTTTTAGGAAGTAATCTGGTAGATCACCGTTGCTATTTGAGAAATCACAAACACCTCTATGACTATCTTTTACTTTACTCTTCATATACTCAATATACCATGGCAATGTGGTATTTTTTCTAACAAAATCAAACTTTCTATGTTTATGATCAGTGTGCCAATAGTATCTCGCATGAACTGGTTTATATTTTCTCTCATACAAGTAATATAACATATTAGGTTCTGTTGTTGAACCTTTTTTATCACTTGTGAAGTTATGGTGGCAATAACCTATGTTATCTAGAGTGTAGCATAGTGGTTTAGTGGCAGACCACCCTACCCCTGCGTTTATGTGGAGGATTGGTTTAGTCACAGTCTATAAAATAATCAAAGTCTATTCTATCTGGTCTTATTTTATCAGGATCAGCAAAAAAAGTTGCAATAACTATTCTTTCATTACTTGAGACATATCTATGCCATGTCTTAGGTCTTGGATTGTGAGCAAACAGTCTATTTGGTTTCCAATCTACTTGCACTTCTTTTTTTGATGATTGATCAGGTCCATTGCTATTTCCGTCATCATTAGTAGATGGATTATCACACAAAATAGTGCCCACATTCTTTTCTGGACTCACATACAATATGGATGTATGAATTCTTGAAATATTGTCGATATGACATGGATATTCTGTATTGGGTACCATGATTGCCCAATGATTTAATTTCACTAACTTATCATATTTTTTATGATACTGAAAATTCATGATATCTTTGTTTATCTCAGGTATCAAATCATCTTTTACATATCTCACATATTTTCCACGAGGTGTATTAGATCCAACTGTTTTGAATTTTTCAGACTCTATTTTTGCTAAGTCATTGATAATTTTAAATCTTTCTGGTGATAAAAAATTATCAACGATTCCGTATTGCCAAGGATCTGAATATATCTGTAAATTCATAATTTATAATCTAATGCTTCTCCCCAATGTAAAGGAAGAGATCCATAATAATCTTTCCATTCATCGTAAATGTATTGACATTGTTTTTTTAACAAATAATATGTATCAGGTTTCAACTCAAGATTTTGACCATATGCTTGACATGGGACATCTTTATCAAATTCTACATGATGACCTATATCTGGTGAATAAAGATTTTTCCATAAGTTGTCTATGGGATGATCTAAAAAATTAGATAATCCTTTTTTTGCGGTGCCGTCATCTTCCCATAAATCTTCCATTGCAACAGCATAAACATTGTCCTTTCCAAAAACTTGATCTGCAAGTTTAATTTTCTTCATATAATCCTTAAACATTATTTCAATAGGTCCTGCATAAACTATTTGAAAATCATCAGGAATCTCTCCATCAGGATTTCGAGCATCAGGTAAAAGGTCAAGAGTCACTGTCCCATCTGAGCATAGCCTTTTCTTCTTTTCCAAGAGAAAAAGAAATTCTGAGTAGGCACGACGAACAGGATCTCTTGTTATAAAAAGAAACTTTACATCAAACTCAAACATGAGTAATTTACAGAATTCCCTTAAATCTTTTCTAAATGCTTTATACCCTATACGACAATCACCCACAGACTTATAACCTTTACTAACTACATGATCATGGAGTGCGTGAAAAAAATCTAGTTGCTTTCTTTCCGATCTTTCACCACTCATGAGTTTATCAAAATGTGAAATTGGAAAATCATAAAGAGGTTCAAGGTCAATAGCAAGATTCATGTTATGAGTAGCTGGTTTATATCTTTGGTGATTTTCCCAAGTTCCGTTTCTTACTCTATCGTAAAGATGTTTTAACATAGGTGATAAATTAGGATCACCCCTATAACTTGGGTTACGTTCAGCACCAAGATATCTAAATTGTTTCGTATAACCAAAGTGTGCGTACTTTGCATTACGTTGAAGAGTATATACAAGTGGAGAGGTTGCACACCAACCAAATCCACCTACTAGGAGAATTTTTGGTTTCATAACTATATCTATGAAGATAAGAACTCCCCTTATTATTGGTGCAGGGACGGGTTGGAGTGCTACAAGTCCACTTTATATGACTTTACAGTGCTCAAACAAATGTGCTCACGTTGGATTGAAAAAAGAAGATCATTTGTTGTATCATGTTTATAGTAATGATGCTTGGGAGTGGAGAAAACCAGATTATCAGGATCTCATAAGAGATTCAATGAGTCCAGTCTGGAAATATGAGTGGGGAAGACAGAGTAAATATGCTTTTCATAAAAATTTAGATGAAATTCATGAATTATACACAAAACCAACTCTTGACACTTATATCAATTACTATATTCGACATTATCAAAGAGTAAAACACGAATATTCTTATGTTGCTGACTTTTCTAATAGTAATGCACAATTACCACTTAGTTTTTTAGAAAAAATTGCTCCAGAACTAAAAAAACACTTTAAAATTAAGGTTTTGATGATTTTTAGAGATCCAGTTCGCAGATTATACAGTGAGTTATCTCACAAATATCAAAATGACGAAAATTTACGCAAAAAATACCCAACTTCCAAAGATTATTACTGGAGTTATCTTAAGATAGGCAATTATAGCATAAATTGTGAGTATGTCAAGCGAATAAAGTATTATAAATCAGTTTTTGATACCACAACTATCATTTCTGAGGATCTTTGGGGTGAAAAGAACGATGCTTTAGCAAAACTTAGTAATTTTTTACAGTTTGACATCAAAAACCTGTGGCCTAATTGCTATTATCCTGAAATGGGAACAAAAGCACCTCACTATGAGAACCTTGCTGACCAGTATGAGTCGGATTTAGAGGATTTGACCCATGATGACTTGGTTTATGGTAGGAGATACCTTGCAAAATACTATGATGAGTGGTATAATTATTTTGGGACAACGCCTTGGAGGTGTTGAGCGATCAAATTGTGACCTTCTTTGCTAGGGTGACCAGTAACATAGTGTTTGGGGTGTGTTTCTGGAGTGCCGATCAGGTCATATAAGGTCACCATGTCACTCCAAGGCACCAATTTTTTAAAAATGCAGTCATTTTGCACATTTTTTTCGGATCCTTCACTTGCTCTCCAAAAATAATGCGGAGTGTTTTGCAAATATTGCTCTAAAATATACACATTCTTCCATAAATTATACATTCTCATCTCTTGAGAGTCCAAATACTTAAAAAATACCCTTGATTCTGTGTTTTTAGTCCAAGGAGTAATGTTCTTCCAACCATTTTTATAGTACATAACTCTTCTTGGCACTGTAAATTGAGTTATAACGTAGTCTACATCAGGATATTTCTCTATATACTCTATAGTTTTCATGACAATCATGTCATTTGACATTCCACACTCAGCAATATTCACGTGTTGCTTATAAAACTTTGTAGAAAACCTATCTGCTATACGATTTTCTAACTCATCACCGTATGTTAGACTACATCCAGAGAATAAAATCATGAATAAATTTGCATATTGGGGTGGAGTAAGAAGCGGAAAGATGCAAGTTTGGCAATTGTTTGAAATTAATGGTAAAAAAACTGCTGTCTTACCACAATCAGGGAAAAAATGGCCTGCATATGCGATTATATATGGCAAAGAATATATGCAAATATACCATGAAGTAAACGGAAAAATAAAAACTAAAATATGTAAACCCACTGTGTTTGAAAATGGAGTTTACAAAAATAATTTTCAAACAAACGGAGTTGATAGATACAAAGATTGGTCAAGAGACCCTCAAGTTTTATATCAATGCTTTAATAAAGTATTTGAACAAGATCTTATTATATGTCCGTATTTGTTGTTTGGATATCATGGAAGTAAGTATGGTAAAATGGGAAATGAGGAGTATAATGTAATGATAAAAAACAGAAAACCAGATATGATTGTTGATCTTGATTATTCAATCAAGATGCTCAAGAAAAGACGCAATATCATACCATATAAAAGCAACAAATCACATGAGACTTACATTTTTACAATGTGTCACCCAGATCCTTTAGTATGTTTAGAAAGGCAAAAACACAGCGTAGAACTTATTGATTTGACTAAAGAATTACTAACAGAGTATGATATACCTTACGAAATGTTTGATTTAGATAATCCAGATTACTCGATATTTGGTTTTGACAAATCTATACCCAAAGAATTATTTGATCAAAACTAGGTTTTAGAAATATAAGACAATATTCGATCTTTAGCAACATATCCAAGTAATACAAATGCTTTAGTCATATCAGCATTACACACATCTAAATCATCTGGTGTGGGGTGTGTATATCTGTATGGACAATTGAATTGTTTTACAATCTCATCAACAGTTCGAGGAACACCAGTTCCCATATTGATTATTTCGTATGGATTACCCTTATGGCGATTGACAGCAAGCATGATACCTTCTACTAGATCATCCACATGAATAAAATTGCGAACACGATTACCTCTACCTCTTACAATGATTTCACCACTCTCAACCATCGCCTCGTATATTGATATCATCCCTTGCTGCATATCATTTTTATCTTGATTGTCACCATAGCAATTATATATTCTCAAAGTATTACAAACCACCGATGGGTTTCGTTTAGAGAATACTTCAAGTATCTGTTCCGCTTGTAATTTATGAACTCCATACCATGAAAGAGGTTTAGGGATATCAGTCTCCTTTGCTTTACCATTATTACCATAAACCGTCATACTACTCGCAAGGGTTATACTTTTTACATCATAGTGTTCGCAAGCACTCAATAACCTTTGAGTTGTCAATACATTTCTTATAAAATCATTTGTAGGATTTTTTGCTGAACGCTCACCAGAACTCTGACCGCATAAGTGTATTATATGTTGTGGTTTATGATAATTTACCCATGATGTAAATTGTTCTGATGAACAATCTATTTGTTCATCGCAATCAAATATACCCTTACTAAAATCATCTACTCTATACCCACCATATTTTTTCCAAAGGTTATATCCGATAAAACCTGCTCCACCTGTAATAAGTTTATACATCCATCATCTTCAGTATGTGTTCTGCAATTTTTTTATGACCTTTTGCACTTGGATGTGATCCAGAAAATCTTTTGTTTAGATTATTGTCTAGCACTTCGCTTTCTAAATTACGAGTGAAATAAGGATTGAACCATTTCCATCTACCTCGATTCTCTTCTGAAATTTTGGTTTCAACAGGCAACTTTAAAAGAGTTTTCAATTCAAGTATCTCAACATCGTGACCCACTGCACCATACCAAAAATTTTTAACGTTACCATACACTCGGTCTCTTGGTACTTCACCTAGGTTGATATGAATGATTTGACACTTATCTTTCAAGTAGTTGCGTAACATAAACATGTTTTTCCAGTAATTATCAACACAAAATTGATCGTTGATTGCCACATACTGAAAGTATGCCTTCTGTGCCTCTTCTTTCTCAGTGGTTGCATAAAGATAGGAATCTCTTTGTTTCCACTTTGCTGGCATGTGATGTTGCTTACCGTTTTTATCATACCATAACCACCTCTTCTCTTGACTGAACTGGATGACTGCAACATCGCAACTATTACCTTCTTCAAACCACTCAATAGTTTTTTTGACAATCCAATCATTACTTGTCCCACTGATTGAGATATTTTCAGAAGTTTTACCTAAACTCTCTGACACTAAAGTTGAAAATCTTTCTTTTACTCTTCTAGTATGATTTTGTTCAGGTCCTTGTAACTCCTCTCCCCAAGTGTAACTATCACCACAGAAAAATAAATCTACTTTCATTTGAGTTTCTCCATTGTATTTACAATACCTAAAAGGTGATCTGCTATCATACGATGACCTTCTTTTGTAGGGTGACCATAACGATGCACTAGACTTCTATCTAGAATTGGTTTGCCATCGTCTTTTCTTTTGCTAGGGTGAGTTGTATTCATCATATAATCAAACCTTAGTTTACTCCATGCATTGATAGAGCAAAGAATTAAGGGTACTCCTTTGATTTGACAATAGTTCTCAATTGTTTGTTTGTGTATGTTTTCCTTTGTATTAAAGAACTTCTCAGTTGTCACTACCTTATAATATTCTTTCCAGAAACGCTTATCATAGTGAAACTTCTCCTGTAGATTCTTGAATACCTCATGCTCTTCTTCTTTTGACAATGAATCTTTAGTGCTCATATCTGCCCACTTGACACCTATCGCTTTTCTCAAATGCAAAAAGTAACTGAACTGGTACTTTGGGTTGACATTGATCCAACCTGATGGATGGACATCTTTGTCATATTCAACACCACTGTAATACTCAGTTCTAGCAGGGAAGGTCATCTGTATAATCGCCAAGTCATATTTTTCTATATCATTCTCCACCATTAGGTTTCTGACCATTCGATCATTTGATGCACCTGAAGTTGAAAAGTTGTCTAGTTTTGCACCCAGATCATTTGCTATCAATTTAGAAAATCTTTGCTCTTTACGATTCTCTAACTCTTCACCACATGTCCAAGAACATCCATCAAAATAAATTTTCATAGCGATCCTTAATAATTTTAATAATGTCATCTGCAATCATACGGTGACCTGTTTCATTTGGATGACCATATTTTGCACGAGGATATTTATTTAGATTCAAATTAAAATTTATTCTCTGGTCTGAATTTGCTTCCTCACTCTTATAAGACCTGTTTGTAGTAATGACTAATGGTATATTACGAAGTTTACAGTGATCTTTTATTGCTTTATAATAAAGATACTCATAATCTTTACCAAATTGATCATGGTAAACATTGATATTATAATATTCTCTCGCTAGTTTGTGTAACCTTTTATATTCTCTTCCATTATAATATTCCGATCTAGATGGCAAGGACATCTGTATTATTGCTAAATCGTATCTTTTAATATTGTTCTCTACGATAAGTCTTCTTGCAATAGTCGAATTACCACTTCCATTTACCGCAAAGTTACACTCTTCAGCATTATAATGATCTGATATCAAACGACTGAATCTACTTTCAGTATAGTCAAGAAGTTCGCATCCTCTGGTAAATGAATCGCCATCAAAGTATATTTTCATTGTTTATGAGTAATACGATTGATGATCATACTATGAATGTCATCTGCAATCAGTTGACGAGTAATACGAGTAACAAATAAATTGTATATGTCATCTGCAATCATACGATGACCCTCTGGTGTGGGGTGACCTCCCCTTAATTTTGGATACTTTTCAAGTTCTAAACTTATATCAAATTCTAAATTGGTGCTCCAATTATTGTTTGTCATTAGGATAAGAGGAACATTATTTACTTTGCAATGATCCTTTATAGTTTGATATACAATTTTTTCTCTTATGACACCTTGAATATCTGTGTATATGTTTTTATAATAGTGTTGCCAAAATTGCCTGTCTTCCTTCTTACTATTCTTTAATAAAAAAGTTTTATTTGGTTGCACCTGATAAAATTTACTTTTCAACATATCATAATACTCCGTCCTACTTGGATATGACATTTGAATTACTGCAAAGTCATATTCACATATATTATCTTCAACAAACAAATTTCTTAGTATTCGCTCATTACTTGCACCAGGTTGTGATTTATTGTGATCTC
>MDSX01050746.1_pt1 | contig 10743 bp, 10 predicted proteins | sample 811141 | NCBI WGS metagenome assembly MDSX01 (sample SAMN05326642, study PRJNA326480) | marine metagenome | isolation source: seawater | place: Atlantic Ocean: South East | collected 2010
ATCCCTCCCACTATTAACTTAAATAACCCTGATCCAGATTGTGATATGAATTATACTCCTAATAAGTCGATAGATAAAAGTTTAAATCATGTTATGAGTAATTCATTTGGTTTTGGTGGACATAATTGCTCTTTGATTTTTTCAAAAGCTAACTGATTTTCAGGTAATCAGATTCTGGATCATTAATAAATCTCCATAACCATAAAACTGCTCTGAATGTTACAAAATGTTTGGAAATATTATCTATTTGTTTGAATTCATATCCGGTTTTTCTTTTTTCTAACCTTAGTACACCGGCACTATTTATTGTTTTACCGGTCATTTCTTCGTATGCATTAGCATAAGCTGAAACTTGCAGCAAGTTTTCTAAGTATAAATTAGTTGATGTTTTCCAATCTAATATAACTAGAGAATCATTAATATAACCTACGGCATCAGCAGTTCCTGCGTATCCATACTTATTTGAATGTAATGACATTTCTAATTCAAGGCTTTTGAACTTATAATCATTTAACCATTTTGTGAAATTTGTATGAACCCATTTCATATTTGAAGGAATTTCCGGAGTAGATTCTTGCTTAAGTAAATCTTCTATGTATTGATGTGCTACTGATCCAAATTCTCCAGCCTTGTTTTTTATAAAATTTGGGTGTTTACTTGCATCTTCTATTAGTGAGTCAATCCCTACTGAATTTATATCATCTGCAATGTTATTTAATTTAGATCTAATATAATCTAAAGCGACATTTTTCTCCCATTTGATTAATCCAGGTTTTGCAATCATTGATAATATTGACGTAACACTAGGAAGAGGTTCAGAAACTCCTGGTATCAAATAATATCTGCTTCCTTTGTCATTAATTATGGAAATTTCAGATTTGTTTGTCATTTGGATTTCGATTTCTTGACAGATCTGCGTCGCTCAGCTCTTGTTTTACCTGTATCAGTAAGTAATTGAAAAGTATTAAAATTATTATAGTTTAAATTGATAATAATGATTGGAAGACATACTACTATACATGCTACAGCTATCCATTGAGCTTCTGTAAGACCCATAGCCCAAATTCTGTCATACCTTAAAAACGAAATGAAAAAGCGTCCGAATGAGTAAAGAATTATAAATAATACCCATGTCATTCCATGAGGGTGTAATTTAAACCTTAGATACCAAATTGCGTAAACAGATAATAAATTCCAAATCATTTCGTACATAATTGCAGGTTGAACAGGCACTCCAATACCTGATCCTTTCATTTTGCAATTTGCTACATCAGAGTTGGGGTGATCCCAACTGAAAGCAAATAATCCTTCATAAGCTTTGGAGCAATGTTCTCCGTTTACAATATCACCAAGTCTACCAATTACCATAGCAAATAAAAGTGCAGGAGCAGCAATATCTGTCATTATATATTTGGGATACTTGTTTATATGAGCACATAATACTCCACCTATAAATCCGCCTAGTACACCACCCCAAACACCTATTCCACCTTTCCATATTTTAAATATTTCAAGAGGAAGGTCTCCATAAAACCACCAGTAATCTATTACGTGGACAACTCTGGCACCTATTACTCCACCAATAATTCCCCATACAGCAACATGAAAAATATCTTCTTTTTCAACTCGATAATCTTTTGCCCATTCGCCTACTAAGGCAACAGCAAATAAAACTCCTAAAAAGCTAAAAAATCCATGCCAACTTACTACCCAGTTACCAAAACTGATTAATATAGGATCTATATTTACGTGAATTATGTTTTCCATATTTTTTAATTAAGAACTTAATATATATAGCTTATACGTTTATATATATTAAATAATAGTATTTATTAATATTTTATATTATATGTTAAAAAAATTATCAATCAAATTTTATATAGATGAATTTATAGATTATATAGTTCTTGAAAGAAACTTGTCTTCTAACACTGTAGATAATTATAGAAGTGATATTACCCAATTCTGCAATTATTTTTATAAAAGTATAAATAATCCGCATTTCAAAATTTCTGAACACATTAATTCAGAAATTTTCACAAAATATATAAAGTATCTTAAAGTTAAAGAATACAAAACTTCCACAATGAATAGAAAAATATCATCATTAAAAAGTTACGTCAATTTTTTAGAAGAAGAAAAAATGATTGAATTTAATCCTCTTAAATATTTGAAACTCCCGAAAAACCCAAGAAAAATACCAAAAACTATTAACGATTCTGATATAGAAATTTTATTGAATAATAATGATAAACTTAACATCAGAGAAAAAGCTATTATTGAGCTTATGTATGCTACTGGATTAAGAGTTTCTGAATTAATAAATTTGAAATTTAATGATATAAATTTCAAATCTATGACTATAAGAGTTTACGGTAAGGGATCTAAAGAACGTTTGGTCCCAATTCATCAAAATGCTTTGAATTTACTGAATGAATATTGGAAGCTTGAAATAAGCAAACATAATATACAAATTAAAAAACGTTATAAAACAATTCTCAGGGAATATGTTTTTGTTAATAATTTCTCTAACAAACTTTCCCGACAAGGGCTTTGGTATATTTTAAAACAAATAGCAATGAAATTAGGGATTGATTCTAAAAATATTAGTCCTCATACTTTAAGACATACATTTGCAACACATCTTTTGTATAATGGTGTACCTCTAAGACATTTACAAGAGATGCTTGGGCACGCAAGTATATCAACAACTCAAATATACACTCACTTATCTGATAAATATATTAAAGAAGAATATGACAAATTTAGTCCTAGAGTTAATTGATTGTTTAGTGTTAAAATAAATTATGAGTTCAAAAAGAAAAAAATCTAAAAACAAATCAAGAGCTAAAAGTAGCTTAGGTATATCTAGGAAAAAGAATTACACAAAAAATTCTCCGATAACCCAAGATACTAATGACAATCAAGTATCATCTGAGTTGTCATCTAATGATCCTGTAGCACAAACCACACAAAACAGTGAAACAACTCTCTCATATCCTTATCTCAAAAGGGAAATATTGCAAATTGGTTCTACATTTACATTAATTAGTTTACTATTAGTGGGATTCGCATTCTTTATCTAATTTTGATTTGGAAAAAATAACTACAATAAGAAAAAAGTTTAACTATAGGTTGAAATCTGTACCAAAAGTACCTGGTGTTTATATTTTTAAAGACATCAATAATCATGTTATTTATGTTGGAAAAGCAATAGATCTTCAAAAAAGAGTTTCTAGTTATTTTGGAAAAAAATCATATGACTCTCGAATAAGTCACCTTAAAAAAAACATACATGATTTTGAGATTAATATATCACAAAATCAAAATGACGCATTAGTACTCGAATCATCTTTAATTAAAAAATTTCAACCAAAATACAATATTAGGCTTAAAGATGATAAATCATACCCGTATATTTTAATAAATTTAAATGAAGATTTTCCCAAGATTCAATACACAAGAAATATTACTTATAAAAATCAAAACAAACTAAAAATCTTTGGCCCGTTTTCTAAAGCTAAAGATGTTAGAAAAACAATAGATGTTTTAAACAAATTATTACCTTATTGTACAACGCATGTTAAAAGATGTGTGACAGACTGTGAAAATGCCATTTCCAAAGATCAATATCGAGATGTTATATCTCAGGTTATAAAATTTTTAGATGGAGATCAAAAATATGTGCTAAAACAACTTAATGAAGAAATGAATAAAGCTTCATCAAATAAGATGTACGAACGAGCAGGAAGACTGAGAGATCAAATAGATTCTATAAATGAGTTTTACAAATTATCCAAATCAAAATTTAATGACTCTAGTAAAATAGATTACATTGGGTTTACCAAATCTGATAATAAAGCAAGCTTTCAGTTATTTGAATCGAGATATAGCAATATAAACAATTCATTTAAATTTATTATGGAAGGAACTGAAAGCCATAATGATACAGAAATATTAACTGCGTTTATTAACCAGTATTATTTACAAAAACATGACAAACCTGAAATTATCATTGTCCCTACCCTTCCTAATTTACATAATTTAAACTTAGATGTTTTAAAATCACAAAATAAGCGTATAAAATTTAAGATACCTCGTATTGGTGAAAAAAGACGAATATTAAATTTAGCAATTAACAATTCAAAATATAATATTGATCATGAGATACTTACTTTATCAGATACAAACAAAACTTTGGAAAATCTTAAAGAGAAATTAAATTTAAATAAAATTCCAAAAAGAATAGAATGCTACGATATTAGTAATATTCAGGGCACTGATGCTGTTGGAAGTATGGTTGTATTTACTAATGGAATTCCTAGTAAATCAGAGTATCGAAGATATAAAATCAAAACTGTAAAACAAGTTGATGATTATTCAATGATGTCTGAGATGTTAACTAGAAGATTAAACAAATTGGATATCAATAACTCTGTATCAAAACCTGATTTAATTTTGATTGATGGAGGTATTGGGCATTTATCTGCAACACATAAAGTTGTTTTAGAATCACAATTTCCTAAAATACCAATTGCATCAATAGCAAAAAAACATGAATATATTTACACCCCTAATTCAAATAAACCACTTAACATAGACAAATTGTCTAATGAGGGAATTTTATTACAACAATTGAGAGATGAAGCACATAGATTTGCTATTGATTATCATCGTAAACTTAGATCTAAAAGGTCATTGGATCATCCTTTACAAAAAATCAGCGGAATTGGACCAGTTATACTTAATAGATTGCTTGTTAAATACAAATCCATAGAAAAAGTTAAGAATACTCATTATCAAGAATTACTAAAGATTGATGGTATTAATTCATCTTTGGCTAAAAAAATTTTAACAGAATTAAAAAAGTAAAATATAATACAATATAATCATATAAGTAAATCAGAATATGTTAGAAATATTAGACAAATTATATACAGGAGTAATTTACGACACTCTAAGAGACATGGGTGTGACTAACTGCGTTATTAATCATGCTATAAAACCTGTATATCCTGTAAAAAAACTATATGGTTATATATGGACATGTGAGGGGATTTATTCAAATGATGTTTCTATGGACGAATCTTTGTCTAGTTGGTCAAAAATGTTGAGCAATGCTCCTTCAGATCATGTTGTTATATGTTCCTCAAACAATACATCAAATAATGAAATAAATTTTCCAGAAGTGTCTCATATGGGAGAATTGTCTGCTGAGGTATTAAAAAATAAAAATGTAAAAGGTTTTGTAACGGATGGTGGTACTAGAGATGTTGAATTTTTAGAAAAGATAAACTTACCTGTATTTTGTTCATATGCTACTCCTAAAGATATAGTTGGTAATTGGAAAATAATAAATCAAGGGGAAAAAATTACTATTAATTCAGCTTCTCTTAATAGTGTTAACCCAGTCCCTGTTGAGATAAATACAGGAGATATATTTATATACGACTCAGATGGGATAGTTATTATACCTTCAAAATTATTTCAAGAAGTCTCAAACCTAGCTCTTAATAAAACCACTAAAGAAACTAATATGAGAGAATCCATACTAAATGGGATGGATCCACATGAAGCTTACAAAAAATATGGTATTTTTTAATATGAAAATGAAAAATTTAAGTAGAATATTTATTTTTTCTGTATTAATGATTTCTGTTTTAATAATTTTTGTTCAAAGGACATAAAAAATTTCTGAAGGAAGATTAAATAATAAACATGCAATTGTTACTGGAGGAAACTCGGGTATAGGCAAAGAAATTGTAAAAGCATTTATTCGTGAAAATTGTGTAGTTTCTATATTTGATATTAATTGTGATGATGATTATAAAAATAATAAGAATGTAAAATATTTTCATACTGATATAACATCTGAAAAATCTATACAAGAATCACTCAAGCAATCTATTAAATTTATGGATTCGCTTGAAATATTAGTTAATAATGCAGGAATTGGTAAATCTGGTAATGTTCTCACAACAACAAAAACAGATTGGGATAATATTATGAAAGTAAATTTAACAGGTACTTATTTGATGACTAAAAATTCTATGCAATATTTAATCAATTCTAAAAATAGTTCAATAGTAAATATAGCATCAGTGGCCGGAGTTGTTGCTGTTAAAGACAGATTTGCTTATAGCACTAGTAAAGGTGGTGTGATTTCATTAACAAAATCAATAGCTTTAGATTTTGTTAATGAAAATATTAGAGCTAACTCTATATGCCCAGGAACTGTTAATACTCCATGGGTGGAAAGAATTACCCAAAACTATGATAATCCAGAAAAAGCAAGAGAATTAATGCGTCAACGACAACCATTAGGAAGACTTGGAGAACCGGATGAAATTGCAATGGCTGCAGTTTATCTAGCATCTGATGAATCTAAATTTATTACAGGTACATCTTTAATTATTGACGGCGGACTAACAATGTCGTAAATTATTTTATAATGTAACATTATACTTAAAGGATATTATTATGAAATCTATGGCTGCTATACAAACAGAATTTGGGAAGAATGTTCAAGTTGAAGAGATAGACATCCCTGACCCTAATGATGAACAGGTTATAGTAAAATTAAAATCAACAGGTGTTTGTCATTCGCAGCTTCATCATATGAAATCTCCTTTAGAAAAAATGCAAAGACCTCTTTCTCTTGGGCATGAAGGAACAGGTTATGTTGAAAAAATTGGTAAAAAGGTAAAAGATCTAAAAGAAGGCGACAAAGTAATTGTTACATGGGTTGGGAAAAATTCTTACACAGGTCCCCTTAAAGTACCAAAAACTACAGCTTCGTTTAATGGTGTCGAACTTGCTGGATTAACTTTTACATGGAGTCAATTCACAATAGTGCATGAAGATTTGGTTGTTAAAATTAAAGATGAATACCCTGATGATGTAAGCTGTATTGTAGGATGCGCTGTGCTTACCGGTGGAGGTGCAGTTTTACACACAGCAAACGTAAAACCTTTTGATTCTGTAGCTATATACGGAATGGGAGGAGTGGGATTATCTGCATTAAAAATGGCTTCAATGTTAAATGCATATCCTATTATTGCTGTTGACATAGTTGATGCTAAACTTTCATTTGCGAAAGAATTTGGGGCAACTCATACAATAAATTCTTTGGAAGAGGATCCAATCCAAAAAATTCATGAGATAACTAATGGAGGAGCAGATTTTGCTTTTGATGCAATAGGAGTTAAACAAACAATGGAGCAAATACTCCCTTCAGTTAGAAATGGTGGATCAGGAGCAGAAAATATAGGTGGTAAAGCAGTTTTAATAGGTATCCCTGCAGAAAGTAGTATTACAGTTGATCCTGGAAATTTTATGTATTTTCACAAACAATATATTGGAAGCCTTGGAGCTACATATCCTGAAAGAGATTTTGATATGTATTTACAATGGCATAAAGAAGGTAAATTTCCCTTGGATAAATTAGTAACTGATAGATATACTCTTGAGGACATAGCAATTGCTTGTGATGATTTACATAATGGAAAGATAACAGGTAGAGCTATAGTTGAATTTTAAATTACTTAATAATACGTTTATGCAAACAGTATTATTACTCTCTTTTATATTTTTTTTCATAATTTCTTGTACTTCAGCAATAGATGAAGACGTCATTTATGATCTGAATAATTTACCAGATGATTTATCTAATTCTATTTTATACAAATCATTAGATAGTGATATTAAAATTTTCACTAAAAAAAATCATCATGATTTACTTAAATCTGATGAACAGACAAAATATTACTGGCCTACAATTTCTAATGATAATGAATTAATTACGTATAGTTATATTACTGAGCAACAGATTGATTATAAAATAGGTATAGATTTACTTAATCTTGTTAATAAAAACACACTACAAATACATGATTCCATATCAACTACAAAAAATGTTCTTTCCAACAATATCCCACATTACATGAGTTGGGCACCGCAGCAAAATATTTTGAATTATACTGTAGCTACTAATAATTATCCGTCGTTATTTATTTATAGAGCTAATACAAACACTTCAGAAAAACTCGTTGATTTTGGACCTTTATGGGTAAACTGGAATGATAACAATTCTCTTTCAGTTCATCGTCGAGACAAAAGATTCATATTTGAAATTACTGAAGATAATTCACAATTGATTAATACTGAAAATGTAAGTTTATATTACAGAATTGACGCTTGGCTGAATAATAATGAAATAATTTCAATATTTCAAGATTTTGATGTTGTAGGAATTGTTAAATCTGACTTAGCAAACAAACAGAATTCATTAATAGAAAACATTAATGAATATTCTATGATAAATATTTCTCCAAACAAGAAATATTTGTCTATTGTATCTTCAGATAACTATCCTGCCTCTGTATACAAAAAATTTTCACTTTATGACATTGAAAATCAAAATACAGCTTTAGAATTAAATAATTCCCCTGTTGGATATTTTTGGTCACCAGATTCATCTAAATTATTACTTATAACAAAACCGGATGATTCAGATAATTATCAAGTTAATATAGTGTACGTTAATGATCTTACAACAAAAAAAATTCAATCTATGAAATTTACAAGTGAGCAGTTAGAAATGTTTATTTTTTCTGATCAATTTTCAAATTCTCATAAATTATGGTCTACCGACTCTACAGAAATATTATTAACAGGTGACATAGAATTTGAAAATATACTATCTGAAGGAAATCCTAAATCTACAGAATACAATGTATTTAAAATTAGTAATATAGACTCAAATCCAACAATGACAAAATTATTCAAAGGAACAATTGCATATTGGACAAATGATGAAAATTAAATATACTATATAAATTACAACTATATTTGTGAGGATAACATGGCTCAAAATGATTATTATTCAAAATTAGGTCTTAAGACTATTATCAATGCAGTTGGAAACCAAACAGTGTATGGTGGGTCAACTCCTGTAGGCACCGTAAAAGAAGCTATGGAATCTTCTGAATCAAATTATATTGTAATGGAAGAATTATTTGAAAAAACTGGAGATTTTATTGCTAAGTCACTTGGTACAGAAGCAGGTTATGTCACATCTGGAGCAGCAGCAGCAATTACACTAAGTGTAGCTGGGTGCATGGCAGGGACTGATAGTGAAAAAATAGCTTTGCTACCTCGAACTGATGGGATGAAAAATGAAATATTGATTCAAAAACCACAAAGATATACCTATGATAGATGTTTTGAATTATCTGGAGCTAAATTAGTTGAAGTAGGTACATCTGATTTGTGCACTGAATCTGATTTAGAAAATGCTATAAACGAAAATACTGTTGCAATTTCATATTACATTCAACCTGATGACTGGAAAGGAAGAGCAGTATCTATAAAAAAAGCTCTAGAAATTGCCCATCGTAATAATATTCCATTAATTGCAGACGCAGCATCGCAAATCTACCCTATTGATTATATGCTTGAAACTGCACAATCAGCTGATCTTGTATGTTTTGGAGCAAAATACTTTGGCGCTCCTCATTCAAGCGGGCTAGTAGTTGGTAAAAAAGAATATATCGATAAAGTTAAAGCACAAAGTTTTATTGCATATCAACTAGAAGGCCGAAATGCCATGGGTAGGCCTATGAAGCTTGATAGACAAGAAGTAATAGGAGCAACGGTTGCTCTTGAACAATGGCTAAACATGAATCACGAAGATAGAATAAACGAATATGTTAGCAAGCAAGAACTAATCAAAAATATGATTGATTCAATTGATGGAATTTCTGCTCAAATTGTTGAAATACCTACATTTCACAAATATTCATTAAAAGTTTCTGTTGATCCTGATGTAATTTCAGTAAATAAGCTAGTTGAAGAACTAGCTAATGGTACTCCTAGGATAATGGTTGCACCTCCTGAAGATCCAAATGCTCATCAAAAAAAATCTGACATCACTGCTTCGGGTTACGGGACACAAAATGATGAACATCCTCATTTTATGATAGGTGTTACTGAAATCAGCAATGAACAAGCCAAACAAATTGGTAATAGAATTAAGGAAATTCTTTCTTGAGTGAAAAAATATTTGAATTTGCAATCATTGGTGCAGGATTAACTGGTTCAGCGGCTGCTAAATATATCTGTGAATCAGATAATAATACAGTACTTATTGGCCCCAGCGAACCTACTGACAAACAGAATCATGAAGGCATATATGGTAGCCACTATGATGAAGGTAGAATAACTAGAATATCAGACAGTCATTATGGATGGTCTTATCTTGCCAAAAAATCTATTGAAAATTATGACATGATATCATCAGAATCAAAAATGAATTTCTATGAAGAAGTAGGAACATTATCTATTGGTACCTCTGATTATTTTCATGAATTAATGGATACATATCATAAAGTCAATTTTGATTATTCTACACATGAAAATTTTGATTTGAAAAATTATTACAAATTTTTAAACTTTCCTGAAAATTCAAAATTTGTTTTCGAATCTAAGAATGCAGGTCATATTAGTCCAAGAAAATTAGTTGAAGCCCAAAAATATTTATTCAAATTAAGAGGCGGAACATATATAGATGATTTTTCGATTAATATAAAAAAATCAAATGATATATTCATTATACAGACTAGTAATAATAATAAAATTAAAGCAAATAAGATATTGCTTGCTACAGGTGGATTTACAAATTTCACAAACATTTTAACAAATGACTTACCTACTAAAGTTAGAGGTCGTACAATAATTTTAGGC
>MDSX01084813.1_pt1 | contig 10742 bp, 3 predicted proteins | sample 811141 | NCBI WGS metagenome assembly MDSX01 (sample SAMN05326642, study PRJNA326480) | marine metagenome | isolation source: seawater | place: Atlantic Ocean: South East | collected 2010
AATCAAGGTGATTACACATTCTTTGGACATTCAGGCGATACAAATACATACAACAGCTACAAACCGTACAACGCTCTTTATCGATAAATGCCTGCAGTATCTCAACGGATCTCTACTTACCTTGGTGGAGTATCAAAACAATCAGACGACAAAATGCTTCCAGGTCAGGTCCGTGAGTGCTACAACGGATTTCCTGACGCAACATATGGTTTAACTAAAAGACCTGGGTTCAAGCATATTACAAACCTAGGAACAGGTACAACATATGATGATGCAAAATGGTTCTATATCAACAGAGATAATAATGAAATCTACATTGGTTGCATCAAAGGGTCAGACATCTATGTATGGAATGCTGTAACTGGTGTTGCTTGTACAGTTACTTACGGCACAGGAGCACAGGCATACCTTTCAGGCACAAAATTAAATTACAAACTGCTGACTGTACAGGACACGACAATTGTAATTAACAACGATATCACTGTTGCAGCACTAGCTACTCCAACAGAAACTACTGATGCTGTAGGTACAGTGGTATTAGAAAGTACAGTTCCTGACGCAAAGTACTATATCGAAATTCAAGGAGTTGAATTTACAGTAACTGCAGACAACACAGACTATACGTTTGACGATGTACTAACTGATAAAACAGGACACAACATCAAAGATGCTATTACTAATGGGATTGCTGCACAACAGAGTGCAAGCAACGCTAATTTTAACGGTGTATGGACAGTAACTAGGAACGGCACAGCAAGTCTTGATATAAGCCGTGTAGTGAGTGGTGTGCCAACTACATTTACTTTAAAGGTAAGGGGCGGTATTTCAAACAAAGGAATCTCAGCATTTCAGGATGAAGTATCTAGCGTTGGAGTATTGCCAATTGAGTCATATCACGGGCATAAGGTAAAAATTGTCAATACAGTAACAACTACTGATGACTACTATGCCAAGTTCCATGCCGATAATGGTGTAAATGGTAGAGGATTCTGGGAGGAAGCTCTCGGACCAAATGTTTCACCAGGGCTTGACGATTCTACGATGCCGCATGAGCTGATTAATACAGCAACTAACACCTTTGTATTCCAACAAATCCCATATGACGACAGACTGATTGGTGATGATACGACGAACAGTCATCCTAGTTTCGTGGGTGAGAAGATCTCAGCAGGATTCTTCCACAACAACAGACTTGGTTTCTTGTCAAAAGATAATGTATGTATGAGCCGTTCTGGTAAATACTACAACTTCTACTTTGAGACAGCACAAGCAACTTTAGATTCAGACCCTATTGACATTAGTTGCTCATCTATCATCCCTACAGCCCTTTATGCAGTGATTCCAACTGCACAGGGTGTAATCCTATTTTCAGCACGTCAGCAGTTCATTCTGTTCTCTGACAGTGGTGTTCTTACACCAACACTAGCGACTATCAGAGCTATATCAAACTATGAAATGGACAACACTGTTGTGCCTGTGGATGTTGGTACTAATATCAATTTCATTAGTAAGACGCCTGGGTACTCACGAGTATTCAGTATGGTCACCAAGGGACAACAACAAAACCCTCAAGTGCTTGACTTGTCAAGAGTAGTCAAAGAATGGATCTCACCAAATATTGATCAACTAATTGCTAGTCCTCAAAACTCAATGATTGCTCTATCAAGCCAATCAGAACGTGAGGTATTTATTTTTAGATACTACACGGATGGTGAGAAGAACTTGATGGAAGCTTGGACAAGTTGGATCATGCCAGGTACTACACAGTTCATGCGTATTGACTCTGATGACATGTATGCAGTTACTAAACAAGGAAACCAAGTAACACTGGTAAAAGCTGTACTAAGCCAAAGTCCAGAACAAGCAATCATTGTCAACAACAAAGGTCAGCGAGTCAATCCTTCAATGGATCTATATGCAACAGCATCTAGCGTTGTGTATGACTCAGTAAATAACCTAAGCAAGTGCTACCTACCCTATAACGACGTTTCAGAACTAACTCCAGTACTGATCATCAAAGGCAACACAAGTACAGGAACATTTGTTGAATCAGGATTTACCATCACACCTACAAGAGCAAGTGATAACACAGGTCCATACTTTATTGTTCCTCAAAAAGATCTAACATCAGTTGCTTCAGATGTAATCGTAGGTTTCAAATACAACCTTGATGTACATCTGCCGACAACGTACTACAGACCAGATACAGAAGGGAAACTATCCGACTTCACTGCAAACCTGACTATTGGCAGGATGAAGTTCTCCGTTGGTTTGTCAGGTGTGATGAGCTTTAAAATCAGGCAAATAGGAAGAATACCTTATTCAGTTCTGTACACAGGAGATGGATCTACAACTACATTTAATTTTAATAGAAAAGACTTAGACTACGAAGACAGAAGTGATGTAAAGGTCACTGTCAACGGTATTGCTACAACAGCTTATAGCTTCAGTAACGACACAACAATTGTATTTAACACTGCACCTGCAGCAAACGCATCAATCAACTTCTACATTGAAGATTGGTTTACTACCAACCCTGTGATTGAAGCTAATACATACTTGGCTAATGACGTACCACTAGACAACGAAACAGTCTTCGCTGTACCAATCCATCAACGAACCGAGAATTTTAAAGTAAGGATGTTCAACAACACACCGTTCCCAGTTGCAGTTAACGCAATGATGTGGGAAGGCAGCTATACACCTAGATTCTATAGGAGGAAATAATGCCATTTTTTGGAGCAGCAAACAGGAATGCTGAAAGGCGCAGACAAGAGGGGAAAGACTGGAGACGAGCAGTAGAGCGACACCATGAAGCGGAAGATGCTCGTGAAGAAGTACATGACTTCAATGCAGAAACTTACTACAATAGAATTGCTGACAATGAAGCCAACCTTAAGTTCCAAGAAGAGAGCCTAATATTTGATTATGAGCAAGCTGTAACTCGCCAAAATTATGAGTTCGATGCGGCTACTAGAGCTTATAATCGATCAAATGATGAGCATTTTCAGCAGAAGAACTTCAACATTATGGCAGAAGCAAATGCCATGATGGAACAGAACGCCAAAAAGAGAGATGATCTTTTGGCAGTTATGTTTGATGAAAGTCAATCAGTGATCGATTATGTAGGCAATACAGCAGGTATCAAACTTAGCAAAGGGAAAAAGATACAAGATGCTAATTTCCAAGGCGCACAAATAGAAGCAAAATTCACTAATGACCTAGGTCTATACCAAATAGAAAGGCGCAAGCGACGAGCTGATAGTCAGATTGAAGCTCAAAAAGCGATTGTTGCTGGCATGAAGATGGCAGGAGAAATCAGAGCTAAGGCAGGTGCCGGACGGTCTGGCGCTAAAGCTGTACTAGGTGTGATGGCTGAGTCAGGTGCAACACGAGCAGCTATTGCAAATGGATTGATGTATGCAGAACAAGGTATTGATCTAGGAATTGCGCAGCTCAAAGATATGCTGATCCTTGACCAGACGATGGTACTTGCTGCTAAAGATTTTGCTGAAAATGAATATGACTTAAATGCAGGAAAGCTTGATGCTGTTAGGGCTCTAGATAAAGTCAAAACAGCTGCTAGTAAGCAAAGTATTGAAGATAGGGATAAGGTTGTAAGAAGGATGATTACACATGCAAGACAGCAAGCAGATTTTAAAGCTGAAGCTTCTGTATTAATGAAGCCTGAAAGACTGCCCGCACCAGTAGATCCACGCGAACGATGGGCGCAATATGACGACCCAGAAACTGAGGATTACGTGGAAATGCTGTTACGTCCGACGACTCAAGAATTCCCTAGCTTCAGAAGAGCGCCAGCACCCGATAGGGATGACTTCCGTTATGGAAGGGAGAATGTAGGAATGTCTAACTTCGGTGATGTCATGAAGATCGGTGGAATGATTGCTGGAGGTATTGGAGGAATCGGCGCTACAGGCGCTCTTAGTGGATTAGGAATGGGTGCATCAACAGCATTTGGCGGTTCGAGCGTTCTTCCAAGTATTTATTCAACAATCGGTACTGGACTTCAAAATTTCAGCTCAAGTTTCTATCCGAGAGGTTATTAATAAATGGCACAATTTAGATCAGCCTCAAGAGAGGGAAGCTTCTCAGCGAATCAACTTGTACAGCCAAGTACAGTTGACAAGATACAAGCTGAAAGCAAAAGGCAGCTTGCAGGAATGGATGCAAACAACCGTTTGCTAGAAAAGCAGCGCAGCATGCTGTTGGATGCACAGAAAACAGCACAGTCAATTCAAAGGCAAGGAGCAGAAGATGCTTTTGAAGTTAAACAAGACGAACAGATTGCTGCTGTAAAACGCTCAGAAGAGTCATGGAGACGCCAATTAGCGAATAGAGAGAAACAAGATAAATTCAAGGTAGATACACTTGGCGCATTAGTAGATTTCTCAAAGACAGCTTTCGATATTACCAGTGGTATTATGAAAGCAAATAAGGAGAATCAACTAAAAGCAATTAATCAGGTTCAGTTCAGAAACAACTTTGCTTATAAAGATGTTGTTAATGCTGCTTCGATAGATCAAGATATCACGCAATCTGAATACAATCAAACAAATGTTGTCAAGCAGTACATAGCAGAAGGTAAAAGCCAAGAGTTCATTGATTCAATGTATGAGCACCTTGTCAAAGGTGGCGGATACAGAAATTACATGAACAACAAGGCTATCCTTGCAAACCTTGGTGCCGAAAATGCACAGGCGATTATGTTCGTCGCTAACAATAAGACATTGTCTATTGAAGAGCGTGAAAAACAGATTGCAGCACTAGAAGCGGAACAACGTGCCAATATCAAAATTAATGGTGAAATACCAAGGGCAGAGTTTCTAGCGGTTTCGTATGATCCAACGATTAGACAAGCCTTAAGTAAATCAAAAGAGGTACTTAACGGATATAAACTAGACGACCTAGAAGAAAAGAACACACGAGCCGAAAGAATAGTCGTTAATGATTTACTTGGTTCTGGTGATGGATTTAGTCCAGAAGCAGTATTTAACGGAGTAGAGGGACTTCCTAATAGAAAAGGTGGAATCACCGATGCTGTCAAAGTAATGGTAACGGGAAGAAACCTTAGTCCTGAAGATATTGCTGAAATCAAAAATGCAAGGTTTGTAGTAAACAACAGAGAAGTCAACCTTGAGGAAGGTGGCTACACTGAAGCATTACAGATGTTGGATACACAATATGATAGATCGGTAAGAAAGGTAAAAGAACGAGTTGCGTTAGAGCAAGAACAAGAGAAGCTAGAACAACAAAATTATGGGATACGTCTGGCTCAAGAATTGGCCGCAGACGGTAAAGTTACAACGGAAGAATTTGAATCCTGGCAGAACACCATGGATAGAGAGTTCGGTCGTAATAGAGATAGGACACAAGATGAACAACTTAAAAATGAAACCGTTGCAGCACACCTTCGTCCAATAATCGAAAGAGATCTAGAGCGAAGAGCACTTGATGGATCATTGAGTAGAAGGTATATGATGGAACAAAGAATTCCATTGGATCTGCAAAACAAATATAGTCAGTTTGCAGATAGAAATGATCAGGTTAAAGCTAGCCCTGAGTACAAAGATATAGATAAAAACATAAGAGCAAGGGTTAAAGGTGCGATGGCTGGGGTTGAAGAATTTGAAACCCTAGTAGAAGGTAAGTTCCAATCCGACGAAGCAAAGTGGTTCTTAAATGAACAAACCAAGAAATACCGAAAGGTTTATTTCGATGCGATGGTAGCCGGAGCAAATAAATCTGAGCTTAATTCAATCCTTGATCAAGCTGCATATGAAACAGCTGAATATCTAAAGAGTGATGAGAACTTTAAACCAGGGGTAGGCATTGCTTCTTACAACAAGTATATGACTGAAAGCGCAAAAGAGCAATTAGAAACCCAACGAAAGATAACAAGTTTGGAAAGGTTTTTCGCTAATGCTTGGAAGCGTGAAAACCCCAAAGAATTAATTAAAGCAGTAGGAGAAGCACCTTTGGTAGAAGCAGCAGAAGAATTGAGAATGACAGGTAGTAGTGTATTGATTGAACATATCGGTTCAAGACTAAAGAAAACACCTATCGAAGTAATCAACGATCTAGCAGAAGTAAACGATAATATACCACCAATTGTAGTACCTGAAAATTACCAGCAAATGTTGGATAATTTCACTCCTGCGGCAAGGTTTAACTTCACAAGTGATCTTACTACAAACGAGGCAAGACTACGTCAAATCACAACACAATTACAGCACAGTACTCCTATGCCTAGGAGAGGGGCATATCAAATAGGTGATGAAGTTGGTAGCTTCCCTGAAGGCCAAGCATCAGGAGCACTACTAGATGCAGTTATTAGTGGTGAAGGTGGATACGATTCTGTGAACAAAGGTCGTGCAGGTGATACACCTGGAGGCATGCCTGGATTGAGCAGTAAGACTATCGGTGAAGTAATGGAGCTGCAAAGAAGTGGTGGGCTATTCGCTGTAGGTGCGCCGCAATTTATCCCATCAACACTAAACACTGCACTGAAAGATTCTGGATTATCAACTAAAGATAGGTTCAGTCCTGAGAATCAAAGGAAAATGGCATTTGCATTGATGACTGGTACTAAGAGACCGAGACTCGCTGCATACCTGAATGGCACAAGCGATGACCTCAATGCTGCTCATGAAGACCTGTCACTTGAATGGGCAAGCGTACAAGGCCCATCAGGACGCGGCGCTTATGACGGTGATTCAGCAGGCAACTTCGCCCATACAAGTGGTGATTCAATTCGTCAGCTTCTTATTCAGGCAAGAGAAGAAAACCTAAATCGTTAATTAAATGAATGAAGAAGACCTAATGGATCCTAATTCTGGCATGACGGAGGAAGAACGCTTAGCGATCCAAGCCAGACTTGAAGCAAGTAAAGCTAAAGAAAGAGAGCTAGAAGAAAGAATTGCTGCAAATGATTCAGACGCATTTGCTCAGCAGCAGGAAGAACAAGGTACAGAAGAGTTGATTCAAACACCGCAAGGAATGGTTGAATACGGCGGAAAGATGTACCCTGCTGAAGATATCGAATATGAAACTAATCTTTTCGGACAGAAAGTACCTTTTCTAAAAAGGGATAAAGCAAGAGAAGAGATTAGAGAGAGTGCAGAATCTGGAGAACGACAGGCAGAGTTTGAAGAGAACTTGGCTGGTGGTTCCGAACAAGTAATGGGACGGCTTTCTGCTCCAGGTACTGGTCTTGCTGACTTTAGTGTGGATGCCATTAATCTTCTTCCTGGAGTCAAAGCACCTAAAATCCCTAAGTTTGAAGATGAAGCTAGTCAGACAATACGAGAGCTATCTTCTGTTGTACTGCCTACTATACTTTTAGGCAATGCAGGTGTAGCACGATTAAGTGCAGCATCAGCCGGTGTTAAAGGAGCGAAAGCTTCAAAACTACTTAACGATCCATTTGTCAAATGGGCAGGTAGTGCACTATTTAATGCTGGCGCAGGTGCTGGAGTTGACTACACAGTTGAATTCAATCAAACAGATGACAACCTAGCTGGCTTTCTAAAGAAGTCATATCCGCGCTCACTCGGTTGGATTCCAGATAACATTGCAACCTTAGATAGTGACAGTCCTGATGTAAAGCGTGGTAAGAACGTGATGGAAGGTGCATACCTTGGTGTCGCGATGGACTTTATCCAAGGCTTTCAGAAGTTGTTCGGTGGTGTGGATGCAACACACAGAACTATTAACAGGGGATGGAAACCTGAAAACGAAAAAGCAAAGGCTTGGTTTGACAGAAATGTAGTCATTGATGAAACACCAGAAGACGTAGTAACTAGATCTGCAGGAAAACGCACTGAAGATTTAGACGAACTAGGTGGATACAACTTCGATAAATCAGTCAACCCAGATGAACCAGTTTTTGGATACCATGATATGTATGGATACCAAGAATCAGGTATCAGATCAGTTGATGATCTTGGAGTAGTTGGTGCTTCTATTGATGCTGTACGTATTGCCAAGAACTACAACAGTTCTTACGGACGTGTTGGTAGTGTCATGTCTGAAGGAGCACTAAAGTTTGCAAACGAAAGTGGAGAGAATGGAGATCTAATTATTAAAGGTCTTGCATCTACTCTCCAAGATGCTGGTAAGTACAGCTATGAGTACGCTCCAGGTAAATATGCAACCTTTGATGAAGTGATGGAGGTGGGTAAAAAGCTTGCTAGTGACTTCTATGAAATGGATCTCGAACAACTACAACGGACAATTACACCAGGCGGCACACATAAAGGCGTAAAACTACAAGGAGAAAACGTATCTACAGGAACTCCTGAGCTTACAGATGAAGCCTATTCAGGTGTTATGGGAGCTATCAAGAAGTACATGGATGACTTCGTGAATATGGATGAGGCTAGAGCTAGGGCATACGTAGGCACATCAGTAGCAGGTCAAATCAGTGACACTGCACAGGGGATGCGACTTACAGAAGGTTCAGGCTCATTGCAACGTGCTCAAGAGCAGATCCTAGATCGTGTTGAATTCTTGATGTCACAGAAGGGTATGACATCCTATGTACGTGGTAGATCCTTGAATATGCTGAACCTGTGGGGTCGTATGACCCAGAAAGGTACAGAAGCATTTGATAATGCAGCTCGTAAAAGAATTGAAAACCTCATTAAAGGTGAGAAGAATCCTACATTAGCTGCGATGCAACGCATTGCTAATGAATCAAAAGAGACTGTTGATGGACTAAGAGCAATTAAGGACGCTAATCCTGAAATGTTGTCTCCTTTGATGATGGCATATGAGCTTACTGATGGAAATGTTAAAACTATTTCATCACTAAATAACTACGTCAAACAGTCAACTTCGATTTGGAGTAAAGCATTTTATGACGGGCAGGCAGAAATTCCTTCTGTTATTAACCGAGCGTTCTACGCCAATGTCTATAACAATACTCTAAGTGCATTTTCTACACCAATTAAAGCAATCATTTCTGGTGGTCACCTGCTAGTTGAAAAACCAATTAGACAATTTGCTGGAGCATTAGGAAGAGGAGACGGTCAAAGAATTAGACGTGCCATGTATCAATACAGTGGTGCACTCGATTCAATTAGACGTGGTGTTAGCTATGCAAATCAAATCTTCAAGCGTTCTTCATTGGATCCAAACGTCATTGCTGTACGTGATGATGTTGGACTACGGAACCAAAAGCAGCTGGAAGTGCTGACGGCATTTGCTGATGCAAAGGCTGCTAATGGTGAATTAGGACCACAGGTGTTGATGGAACAAATCAACGCAATGAATGATCTTGCGGATCATCCTACACTGCGTTTTGGTACTAGGTCTATGCAAGCAATGGATGGATTCGTTCAATCTATGATTGCTGACTTTGAAGCTAAGGGTAGAGCTTTTGACAATGTCACAAAGGGTGGCACTGGTGAGTTTAACGCTAAAGCAGCAGAAGCTCATTACAAAGAAGCACATTCAAAAATGTTTAATGAAGACGGAATTATCACTGATAAAGCCGTTCAATATGCTGCTGGCGAGATTTCAATGAATCTGGATAATTCATTTAATGATGATTTATCTATGTTGATTAGAAGGATGCCTATTCTTAAACCATTCTTTCTATTTACAAAGACACCGCTGAATGAACTTGCTCTGACTGCTTCTTACAGCCCGCTGGGAGCATTATTCAAAGATCTAAATGCTTTTAGGCTTCCATTTGATGAAATGGAGACCGAAAAAGTAATGGAACTTCTTACCGCAAGAGGTGTAGATGTAAGTGATCCATACCAAGTCAAAGGTAAGTATGAGGAGATTCGTGCAGACCTTAAAGGACGTAAGGCTATTGGTACTCTTGCAACAATGAGTGCTGTTGGTTTGATGTTGGATGACAGATTACACGGTAATGGTCATTACAACAGACAAGTCCAAAAGACAAGGCGTGAAGCAGGTTGGAAACCTAGGTCAATTAAAGGTCTAGATGGTAAATGGTACAGCTACGACGGTCTAGGACCGATTACCAACTATCTAGCTTTGATTGCTGATATTGGTGACAACATGGATGTACTGGCTCCTAACGATCTTGGAGAACTTCTTAAGAGATCAACATTTGTAGTTGCTGCATCCTTTACAGACAAAACCACATTGGCAGGATTAGAACCATTACTAGACGTTGTCAGAGGAGATGTAGGTGCAATTAACCGTTGGAGTTCTAGTTTCTTAACTGCAGCAACTATCAAAGGTTCTAGTCAGATGGCTGAGATTGCTAGGCTGATGGACCCAGGAACGAAAGAAATTAACAATGATTTGACTGGTATGATTACCAATAGAATGCCATTTTTGAAAGGTACTTTACCTGTTAAGTACGACTGGATTGATGGTGGTGAAGTAAACGTACCTGATAATTTCTTTGCACGAATTAGAAACACCTATACACCTTGGAAAGAAAGCGGCAATATCAGTCCTGAAAAACAGTTCTTGATTGATATCGAATACGACGCTATACCAACACTTCAAACAGATGGACGTGGAACAAAGCTGACTAACGAACAACGCTCTGATCTGCTAGACATTATTGGCAAGAATAAATTATTTCAACGTCGTATCAAGAAATTGATGAATCATGTTGATGGTAAGGAGTTTAGGAGAAGGTTTGCAGAAGCAAGAGCTGAAGGTACAAGTCCTGACACAGGAGACTTTTTAAACATTCATCGTCGATTGGACGATGCTCTTCGTGATGCAATTCA
>MDSX01051017.1_pt1 | contig 10741 bp, 10 predicted proteins | sample 811141 | NCBI WGS metagenome assembly MDSX01 (sample SAMN05326642, study PRJNA326480) | marine metagenome | isolation source: seawater | place: Atlantic Ocean: South East | collected 2010
TATCTTAGACCAGAAACCGCACAAGGTATTTTTGTTAATTTCTTGAACGTGCAAAAAACAGCACGTATGAAATTGCCTTTTGGAATTGCCCAAACGGGTAAAGCCTTTAGAAATGAAATCGTAGCGCGGCAGTTTATCTTCCGTATGCGTGAGTTTGAACAAATGGAAATGCAGTTTTTTGTTCGCCCAGGTGAAGAGATGAAGTGGTACGAACATTGGAAGGAAAGCCGTATGCAATGGCACCTTAGTCTAGGCATAGATAAAGACCATTTCCGTTTTCACGACCACGACAATTTAGCTCATTATGCTAATGCCGCTTGTGATATAGAGTTTAAGTTTCCGTTTGGATTCAAGGAACTAGAGGGTATACACTCCAGAACAGATTTCGACCTCAAAAGCCACCAAGAACATTCGGGTAGGAAAGTGCAATACTTCGACCCAGAGATTAACGAAAGCTATGTGCCTTATGTAGTAGAGACATCCATAGGGTTAGACAGAATGTTTTTAACCATACTCAGCCATTCCTACAAAGAAGAAGAGGTTAATGGTGAAAACCGTTTGGTACTAAGCATTCCACCTATGCTATCTCCAGTTAAAGCAGCCATACTACCACTAACTAAGAAAGACGGCTTGCCAGAAAAAGCTAAAGAAATTTTAAAATCTTTACAATACGATTTCAATTGTCAGTATGAGGAAAAAGATTCTATTGGTAAGCGCTACAGACGTCAAGATGCTATTGGAACACCTTATTGCATTACGGTAGATCACCAAACGTTGGAAGACCAAACCGTAACGCTTAGAGACAGAGATAGCATGAGTCAAGAGCGAGTTGCTATCAGTAAACTGCATACATTACTTTCTGAAAAAGTTGACTTGAGAAGTTTTTTACAGTAGTTTATTTTTTTAATAAATACTAAATTCTCAACCCATATCGTTTAAGATTTTACATACTATGTAGCTAACAATCTTAAAGCATGAAAAAAACACTTCTTAAAGCCCTAAGGGTTAGCAATAGCATAATTCTTGCCGACCGATTACGGTTTTTTTATCACTATTTTAAAAGCTCAAAACGACGAGCCCAATTCAAAAAAAGAAATCCAAGTGTAACATTGCCTCCTGCGTACCATATTTACGAAACTTTCGGTCTAGGAGATTATAATAGCTATTATTTTGGAAGCATTGAAACCGCACAAAATGTTCTTAAGCATTTTAAGAAACATATCTCTACAGACAATATTAAACTTTTAGATTGGGGGTGTGGAACAGGTCGGGTAATTCGCCATTTTCCAACTCTATTAGACCCCGCTAGCTCTTGCTTAGGAACAGACTATAATTCAACTTATATGAATTGGTGTAAAGCAAACATTCCCAATGTTAATTTTTCTAAAAATAAACTTAAACCCCCAACAGTTTACAGTGATAATTACTTCGATGCTATTTATGGTATTTCTATATTCACTCATTTGTCGGAAGAAATGCATTACAAATGGCTTGAAGAATTAATGCGAATACTTAAGCCTAATGGTGTACTTCAAATTACTTTAAGCGGAAACGCATTTATAAACAAACTATCCAAAAAAGAAAAAGAGCAATTTTTAAAAGGTGAGCTTGTAGAACATAAAAGTTATAGAGATGGACACCGAAGTTATGCTAGTCATCAACCTAAAACGTTTGTTATAAAAATGGTTGGCAAACACCAAGTTCTCGAACATATTCCTGGCAAAATTAAGAATGGTTCAGCTAGTCAAGATATTTGGCTGATAAGAAAAGTGTAACTTAATATCTAATTGTTAAATACTTAATTACTCATTTTTATAACAATAGGATTGCTATTGCTTAATGATGGTTCGACTGATAAAAATACCTGATTCGTTTTTTACTTTTAGTAAATAATTACCCTTTGCTATTTTGCTTAAATCTATACTAATTCTATTTTCCCCTTCGGCTATATCATAGCTGTCATAAAATATTTTCTGTCCCTTGAGGTTTAAAATTTCTAATGAAAATTGCTCGTTATTTTCCGACTGAAGTTCTATAAAAACATTCTCTGTTGCTGGATTAGGATAGATTTTGTCAATTGAAAACGTACTATTTATTGGTGTATGCTCTGTAATACTTGTTGAATTACACTCATCGTATTTAGCAACGTACTGCTGACAATTTGAACCTACACAGTGAGTCCACAAACTATATATGTTACAATAAGTACGAACTGCAGAACTGTAATCCCCTACAAATACATCTTGTCCAACAGCATCAAAATCGATGATGTCAGTACTCATCAATTTAGGATATAAAAATGTTTGTCCATAATCTCTAGAATAAATTATTTTATATTCTGATTTTAATTCATCATTCACGATATTTCCCCCGATACTAACTTTATTTTCTTTAGCTGATACTACTGGCATAAAAACCATATCATTGAAATAATCTGTCAAAGGTTGAGGGTCGGTCCAAGACTGACCATTATCTGTTGATTTAGAGTAAAACGATATCACTGTAGAGTCAATATCTGACCACACTAAGTGCAAATTGTCGTCACCATCGATAGCTAACGAAGGGGCGCCACTCTCACGATTATTTATAACAATATTGTTAGAATTAGGCATTAATGAAATTCCTTGATATATGAGGTAAGGGTCAGAAAACGTTTGTCCACCATCACTAGAATTTATGTAAAGAACTGTATTTTGCTCTGTATTAATAAACGAACAATGTAAGATCCCATTTTTATCTACAATAATATTAGCGTGCTGAATAGCACCTTCGTAAGCCAAAACAGGATTTTCAAATGCTGTGCTCTGATTATTTAGTGTTTTAACAACTAAACCAAAACCATAACTTATTGAGCCTTGTAGAAAAGAAATATAGGTGCGATTAGAATATGAGCCATCTGTCATATCTACTGCCATCCATTGCCTATCGCATATACCTGTTTCTGTGTCGACAATTTGTAATTGACCACTACTTAAATCTAATACGCCTTTGCCAAAAAATTTTTTATCTCCATCTTCAAAAGTAAAGGTTTGACCATTATCTGTTGATTTTGCCCAAAAAGAACGCCATAATAAATTGGACAGGTAGTTGGGGTCCGAAGGGTTTGCTAATAAATAAATCCAAGAACAATACAAAGTCCCTTCCTTATCGTACGCAAATACAATATCACCCCCACCGGCTGGAGTATATGAGGGGAAAAAATCTTGTAAAGCTGGTGAAATATTTAATTGCGACTCTTGCCAACTATCTCCCCCGTTAGATGAGTGAAATATTTTAAATCCAACTGCAGAACCCGTTTGCATAAAACCAACGACTAATTTATTGGAATCAAGTGGATTAATAGCAATATGAGCTTCTCCTTCTTGACCAGATGCGCTAGAATTAACTGCTTGGTCATAGCCTTGTGCGAACAATAAGGTTTTAAAAATAAAAGTGAATAAAACGATTAATGATTGAGTAAAGATTTTCATAGCAAATTAAATATGGGGGTTAGTTTTCTTTAAATATTAAAGATTTGTATTCTGGCAGTAATTTTTCCTCTAGTATGTGGTGCAATAATTTTGTTTGGGCAGAGTCTTGTTTTGTTGTTATTGGAACAGCTGAACTGCTTTGATCCTTTGCCTGAGTTGTTTTCTGAACCGAAGTGCAAGAATATAATAATAGCAAGGTGAGTATTATTAAAAATACATTATGCTTTAATTTAAAACGAGTGGTGTTTAGTAAAAAAAGAGTCTCTTTCATGGTCTTACATACTTAATCAATTGGCGTCTTTAAGGTTTCGCCAAAAGTAGTGCAAAGCTACATTAAAAAACTTTTACTTACCATTAAAATTGCTCATCGTATGAGCTAATCCTATAGTGCCGAATGAGAGGATCATTTTAGTTGCTTGTTCTATACGCTCTTGCAAATCGGCTTGTTCGTCAGCAGTCCATTCGGAAAGAACATATTGAGCTTGTTGCCCTTTTAGAAATTGATCGCCCACCCCAAAACGCAAGCGAGCGTATTTAGTATGCCCCAAATAATAGTTGATATCTTTCAATCCGTTGTGCCCTCCGTCAGAGCCTTTCCCTCTTAGTCGTAAAGTGCCAAAAGGTAGAGCTATATCATCGGTAACCACCAAAACATTTTGTAAGTCAATTTTGAGGTGCTGAAGCCAATAATTGAGTGCCTTGCCGCTCAGGTTCATAAAGGTAGTTGGCTTAATAAGATGGAAGGTTCTGGCCTTATGTTTTAACGAGGCATAATGGGCATGTTTTTCCTCCTTAAATGAAGTATTGGACAACTCTGCTAGAGTGTCCAATACTTTAAATCCTATATTGTGTCGTGTATTTTCATACTTGACACCAGGGTTTCCTAATCCTACAATGAGGTATTTCATTGTTTAAAGATAGAAAAAATTATTCTGCAGCTGGGGCTTCAGCAGCTGGAGCATCTCCTCCTTCAGCTGTTTCGCCTTCTTCGCCTTTAACATCTTCTTCCTCATCTTCAATAGCCCCACGAGCGGTTTTCACACCAACAATTACAGATTTATCCTCTGCAAGGAAAGTGTATTTCTCGTCTCTGACATCTCCGATGTAAAGGAATTTTCCAATTTTCAAATCTTCGATATTGATTTCAATAGCGTCTGGCAAGTTAGCAGGAATAGCGCGTGTTTTGATAGCTCTTCTTCTTACTAATAAGTTACCCCCGTTACGTACACCAATTGGAGTGCCAATGAAGTTTACAGGAATACTTACCGTTACTTCTTTATCGTCAAATACTTGTAAGAAGTCAATGTGAACAATTCTGTCTGTTAACGGATGAAATTGAATGTCTTGAAGGATAGCTTGATAGCTTTCTCCATCTATATCAATGTTCAACAAATATACGTCTGGAGTATTAACAAGCTTGTTAAGGTCATTCTCTGTAGCAGAGAAGTACACTTGCTTTTCTCCCCCGTAAAGTACGCATGGTACTTTACCCTGATTTCTTAGTGCTCTGTTAGCTATTTTGTTAGTTTCTCTAACGTCAGCACTTAATGCAAATGTTTTCATTTTAAATAAAAAATAATGGTTAATAATTAACTTATAAAGTTTGAGCTAATGGACTGTTTGGTGAATACTCTATTTATAGTATCTGCAAACAAGTTTCCAACCTCAATCACTTTAACTTTATCACTTTTATGTTCTTTTCTCAAGGTATCGGTAATAATAAGTTCCGCTAACTGAGAATTATTTATCCTTTCGTAGGCACTACCCGAAAGTATGCCGTGTGTACAACAAGCTCTTACACTTCGTGCGCCATTTTCAATCATTAAATCGGCGGCTTTAGTAAGTGTACCTGCTGTATCTACCATATCATCAACTAGTACAATATCTTTTCCTTTAACATCACCAATAAGCATCATTTTACTTATCTCATTGGCTTTGTCTCTGTGCTTGTAACATACTACAACATCTGTTTGTAAATACTTAGCATAGGTGTTGGCACGTTTTGTTCCACCCATATCAGGCGAGGCAATACACAGATTAGCAAGATTAAGATTTTTTATGTGCGGCACAAATAATGTAGAGGCAAACAAATGGTCAACGGGTACTTCAAAAAAGCCTTGTATTTGGTCGGCATGCAAATCCATAGTAATGACTCTATCTACACCAGCTGCAGTCAATAAATTAGAAACCAGTTTTGCCCCTATCGGTACTCTTGGTTTCCCTTTTTTGTCTTGTCTAGCATAACCAAAATACGGCATTACCGCTGTTATTTTGTAGGCTGATGCTCTTTTAGCTGCATCTATCATCAATAACAACTCCATTAAATTATCAGATGGCGGAGGGGTTGACTGCACAATAAAAACATGGCATCCTCTTACCGTTTCATCAAAAGAAGGCTCAAACTCCCCATCGCTAAAAAACACCAATGAGGTATCGCCTAAAGGCTGACCAAATTTTTCAGCAATTGTAAGAGCTAATTCCTTACTAGCAGAAGCGGCAAATATTTTAACTTTTGATGACATAATAATTTTGTGGTTGGCAAAGATAGAAAAATTGAGTAATCCTAAAACTATTTTCAACACTTTCATTGGAGTATGCCAAAAAAGAATTTACCTTTGCTGTCGCTAAAATTTGCCCGAGTGGCGGAATTGGTAGACGCGCTGGATTCAAAATCCAGTGATAGCAATATCGTGCCGGTTCGACCCCGGCCTCGGGTACGAAAACCTCCTCAATTTACGAGGGGGTTTTTTTTGTATTTTTGTGCCCACTATTCTATCGATCTAATGAAACAAAGGAAATACGACAAGGCTTATTTGAAGATGGCTCAAGAATGGGCCAAACTTTCGCATTGTGAAAGAAAGCAAGTAGGTGCGCTCATCGTTAAAGACAAAATGATTATTTCGGATGGATACAATGGCTGTCCATCTGGTTTCGAAAACACTTGCGAGGATGAAGAGGGTAATACCAAATGGTACGTTCTTCATGCCGAAGCCAATGCCATTATGAAAGTGGCTCGTTCTACTAACGACTGTAAAGGAGCTACCTTATATTTAACACTTTCTCCTTGCAAAGAATGTAGCAAACTCATTCACCAGTCGGGTATTAAAAGACTAGTCTATCTTGACGAATACAAAGATACAACAGGACTAGACTTCCTAAAAAAAGCGAATGTAGAACTCTTACACTTTATGGATGTTGAATAAAAAATCCCATTTTAGTCCCCTCATTTTTTCCCTTATACTTATTGTTGGCATCTATCTTGGAAAGCTCTTAAATTTTGAGAGCTTTCAGCAAAACGACTTAAACAAATTTAACCTGGTTCTTTCTCAATTAGAAGAGGCTTATGTCGATAGCATTGATAGAGAAGAACTGATAGAAAAAGCGGTCAGTAATCTACTTAAAGAATTAGACCCCCATTCGTACTATATAAAAGCTAAAGATTTATCATCTGTCAACGAGCCTATGGAAGGAAGTTTCGACGGAATTGGTGTAGAATTCAATTTACTGGACGATACCATTTTGGTCGTTGCTCCTATTTCGGGTGGCCCATCACAAAGCGTTGGCATATTATCTGGCGACAAAATCGTTTCTGTCAATGGCGATACCATTGCAGGTACAGGTCTAGAAAACGAAGATGTGTTTGATTTGTTAAGAGGTAAAAGAGGCACTAAAGTGAGTGTCGGTATTTTAAGAAAAGGGCATAAGGGATTGCTCGATTTTGAGATAACTAGAGATAAAATTCCAATTTATAGTGTGGATGTATCTTATATGATAGACGATAAAACAGGCTATATTAAAGTTAATCGCTTTGCAGCAAATACTTATGAAGAATTTATGGACGCCTCCAAAAAACTTCTAAAAAGTGGCATGGAAAAACTCGTTCTTGACCTAAGAAATAACCCAGGCGGATACCTCGGTGCGGCAATTAATATAAGTAATGAATTCTTGGAAGAAGATTTGCTCATTGTCTATACCCAAAATCGTTTGGGAGATAAAGAAGAGTATTTTTCCAATAAAAGAGGGCTACTTATCAATACGCTTGTAACAGTGGTTATTGACGAAGGTTCTGCCTCAGCTAGTGAAATTGTTGCTGGCGCCTTGCAAGACAATGATAAAGGTACTATTGTAGGTCGTCGATCTTTTGGAAAAGGATTAGTGCAAGAGCAATTTGAACACCCCGATGGCTCTGCCTATCGTATAACTACACAACGCTATTATACCCCAACAGGACGGTGTATCCAACGCCCTTATGCTAAAGGTCAAGGTGAAGACTACGCTACCGATTTGGTGGATAGGTTAAGTAGTGGTGAGCTACTTTCAAAGGATAGCATCGAATTCAATGATAGTCTTAAATTCATTACTCCAAAAGGTAAAGTCGTCTATGGCGGTGGGGGAATAATGCCAGATATCTTTATTCCATTAGACACCAATTCGTATCACAGATCTATATCTGAAGCTAACCGTAAAGATTTGATTAGGCAATATGCTTTCGATTATACCAATCAGCACCGATCGGAACTAGAAAGCCAAGAGTTAGCAAATTTTATTTCCTTATTTGAAATAAATACAAACGATTTTAACCTATTAGCAGACTATTGCAGAACTGCAGGAGTTATAATACCAGTATCTGAGCTTACCGATTATGATAAATCTATTTTATCGACTCAGCTAAAAGCATATATCGCAAGAAATATTTGGAACGATGATGGCTTTTTTCCTGTTATCCATAAAATTGATTATACATTCCAACAAGCCATACTGCAGTAATTTTTTATTTTTGTACTCAATTATTAATTTAATATTATTAAGATATGTCATTTGAATTACCCCAACTATCGTACGCCTACGATGCTTTAGAACCACATATAGATGCTAGAACTATGGAAATACACCATGGAAAACACCATGCAGGTTATACTGCAAAACTAAACGCTGCCATAGAAGGCACTGATTTAGACGGTCAATCTATAGAGTCTATTCTTGGTGGCGAATTGTCTGCTGCCGTAAGAAATAACGGAGGCGGATACTATAACCATTGTCTATTTTGGAGCGTTATGAGTCCTAACGGCGGCGGTCAGCCAAGTGGTGATTTAGCCGATGCAATAAATAATGCCTTCGGCTCATTCGACGCCTTCAAAACAGCATTTTCAATCGCTGCTGCCACTCAGTTTGGCTCTGGCTGGGCTTGGCTATGTGTTAAAAACGGTAGCCTAAGCGTATGCTCAACACCAAATCAAGATAATCCACTAATGTCTTCAGGTTGCGGCGGAACACCTATACTGGGTCTAGATGTATGGGAACATGCCTACTACCTTAACTATCAAAATAGAAGACCCGATTATATTGAAGCTTTCTTTAATGTCGTGAATTGGGAAGAGGTTAGCAGACGTTTTCAAGAATCATAACACCGTTGAAATATCATTAAAAAGCCCCTCAGTAGAGGGGCTTTTTTTGCTTTTGAGCCATGATCTCAATTAAAGCGCGCTAAGAGCTTTTTAAAACACTATAATTAGAAATCTTTTTTCGAAGTGGCCCTTCGAAGTATTTGAAACTAACAGCCGATACAAGCAACAAAGAGAGTAAAGAAATATAAAATTGTAAAATTGGCTCATCCCACTTTAAGGATATAAAAACCCCTTTAACAGCCATAAAGATGGGTTTTTGTAATATATATATCCCAAAACTGATTTCTCCTAAAAAAACCAAACCTTTTAAATTGGATAATTTAGTGAGTAGTCCATTATTATTGGAAATTAATAATATTAAAGGCAAGAATATTACGACCAATAAGCCATTATGGAAATTGAGATGTGAATTATATTTCAAAATAATAGCTGCAAGTAATAGAAGCCCTAAAATCATAAAGTCGTAATTTTTTCTTTTGTCTTTTAAAAATTTCAGAAATAAAATCCCCGAGATATTACCCACTAAAAATTCATTCAAGTGAAGCAGAGGGAAATAATGTATAAAACTATGACTGGCAGATGGAAAACCCGTGTAGTAGGAAGACTCTAAAAGATAATGCAATATAAATTGGCTAAATGCCCATATTAAAAAAGTAACTATGGAGAATGTCCACAACTTGGGGCGTTTATAAAAACGATTAAACAAAAAAGGAAAGCATAAGTAAAAAAACCATTCCACCGTTATGGACCATGCAGGGGTGTTAAATGACATCGCTTTAGCCGGTATCCAAGCCTGCTGAAGACTAATACTAAGTAAAAAGTCATTGAGGTTTAAATCACTGTTAGCAGGAAAAAAAAAATACTCCAACACTTTAAAACACAATAACAAAACTGCCGCCAAAAAAGTTACGGGATAAATTCTCGCAAAACGTTTTTTCATAAAATTTAAGAACGGTACTTTGTCCTTTTGCCAATAAGCAATAATCATCACAAAACCCGAAAGTATAAAAAAGTAACTAACTCCTAAATTAGCTTGTTGAAACAAAAAAGAGGTGAAGTCAAAATTAAAAGGAGGTATATCTTTAGCATAATGAAATATAACTATGGATATCGCTGCAATAAACCTCGTAAATGTAAGCTGTTCTATTCTCATCAATGGAAAATTGAAGTAGTTTTCGAAGATAACTACAAATTTTGAAATAAATATATGTAAATTCATAGCACGAGTATTATCATACTAATATTATTTACGGATAATTGTTTTGGATTTTAACGTATTGATTTACTAATCAACCACTACCCCATATAATTGAATAAAGTCGATTAAATCAATTTATATCACATGAATATTGGACGTGAGAGTTTAGGTATATAATAAGTTTTAAAATATCTGAAAGTATCACATCAGTAAAAACAAAAGATAAGTAAAGAACTATTTCACATTGAATGTAGAAATAGAATTAATGAAAATACACTTTTGTTATAAAGTCAAACTAGACTGAATAAAATAATTAAGAAGAAAAAGGACCTAAAAATATTGTATTGACCTACTCGACGGTAACTGACTGTTTTTCTACCATCGATTCTATTCCTTTTAATTCTAATAAAAAAGATGTTGAAAGTATATTATTTTCATTTGACTTAATTATTAGAACTTCAAAATTAACAAAAACATCACATTATAATACTTACCAATATAAATTGTATCGTTTAATCAAATTCCTAAAAGAAGAAAGAGGAATTGGATATAGAAGAATTAGTCATATTCTTACTGAAAGAGGTTATAGAAGTATAAGAACAAATAGTATTCTTAAAAACAATTATATCTACTCAATTTATAAGAAAGGTAAAATAAGAGAAAATAGA
>MDSX01064599.1_pt1 | contig 10741 bp, 6 predicted proteins | sample 811141 | NCBI WGS metagenome assembly MDSX01 (sample SAMN05326642, study PRJNA326480) | marine metagenome | isolation source: seawater | place: Atlantic Ocean: South East | collected 2010
ATGAGAACTATGAACATGTCTCTGGTCTTGTATGATGAAGTCCCAGAATACACACAAGCGTCGCAAGATGCTATCAAAGGCAATACATATTCCAGAATACAAAATTGCCAGTTCAAGAGAATCTAGGAAAAAAAATATATATAAAAAGAAGAAATGGTGAATAACGGCGGGGAGGTGTTGCCAGAAGATAGAAAATTAGATGTTGAAGAGCGAGTGTGTAGTGCTTGTAAGAAATATTATACACCACAACGGAGCGATATAAGTACTAAAAATCCTAATGTATTTTACAAGCAATGCACACCATGTAGAATAAAAAAAAGAGAATACATGACAGAATATCTCAAACGATCATTTTAGAAATAAAAAGTTGCTAATATTTAGAATATGGAAGAAATCAAATTAAATAAACATCAAGTTAAGATGTTACAAGATTATCGTGACAAGAGCTATGTAATGAATGTATTACTTACAAGAAGTTATGAAAGATATGCATTTATAAAACAAATTACTAATATCCCTTTAATTATTTCAAGTAGTGCTATGGCAATTATAAATTCCTCATCATTTTCAGGTGAAGAAGTAAAACTTCCAAATATAATTATTAATAGTTTAACTGCTTTAACTATTGCTATGATAGGTAATTTTCAAATAAACCAAAAAGAGATGTTATTTCAAAATTTAAGTAGTAAATTTTTGAAACTCTGTCATCAAATTGAAGATGATTTAACTAATAATTTAGATATAATTGATAAAACAGATGTTAAAAAATATGTTGATGATTATGATGTTTTGATTGAAAGTATTAATTATGTAATACCAAAAGATATTCAAAATAAAGTAAAAGATTTATATGGTAATAAAAAAACTATGCCATCATTTCTTAATTGTGAAGGAGATTTTACTAATAATGGTAGAAATAGTGGAGATTTAGGTTATTCAAATGTATAGTTATTTTTTTTAAAATCTTATATTAAATAGAGATTAAACAATATGTCCAGTATTGGGAGATTGCAAGGAGGAACAGCAAGTTTAGATTTTAGTGTCGATCTAAATACAGCATCATTATCCTCTATCGTAGCACAAGAACAAAAAATAAGTGATTTACAGGATGAAATCTATGAAATTGAAAATGAAATCAAAGATGATGTGCATAATAGAATTGGCGATATGGGTAAAGTCGTAACTATTGATGAAGAAACAGGCGAATCAACGACAACTAAAACATCTGTAAGAGAAAATTTAGAAACCTTATATGAAATCATTACAGGTGTTGCTGCGGTTACTGGGCAGGAAGAATTAGCGGTGCCTTTGATAGGTTTGAAAGCATTATATGATGAAGGAGATCATCTGTATCAACAAGGGCATAGCATATACGAGGCGATAAATAACTTTAAAAATCTTGTAGGTAATCCTCATAGTTCTGGGGAGATACAAGATACAGATGAAGATGGTTATTTATTATGGCACGATGATGAACAAACGAACCCAATTTATAAGACTATCCCACCATCAGGATTACACGCAAGGGCTTATGATTTAGAAAATATGTTGTATAAAAAAGAATGGTGGCCTAATTATACCAAAGATGATACTACAAAATTTAATATGTTACGATTAGAGAACTGGGAGGAAGGAGGAGAAATACATTTTATTACTAGAATAGCAAATGATTATAATGGCATAGAATTTGGGACATTTCAAGAAAAAAAACAATACTATAACACCAAAATAGGAACAGACGGTAAATTATATTGTTGGTATAAACAAGGATATATACCCGATCCTCTTTTTACTTGGGATGATGAATGGATTGATATAACTGATAAAATTGCTGATAATTCTTTTCAAAATTTAGGCGCCAGAGTTGATATTACTATTTTACAAGCCGCCGTATTTGGTATAGGAGGAACACAAGCATTAGCAGGAACAACAAAAGAGACCATACAAGTAGGAGCTTATACATTATGGGAAACTATTAAAGGAACATTTACAGTCAGTGCTGGGGTAATAGGTGGAACACTTGCTGGTTATTATGTCGCTAATAGAAATAAGGAAGATTTACAGAAAGCTAATAAGTATTTAGAAGACCAATTAATAAAAATTGCTAACAAAGAAGCACCTTATGATGCTCTCACTGATGAAGATTTAGCAGAACTTGAACAGGCATATATAGATAAAATACAAGAAGGTATAAATGAAATTAAAGAATTGGATAAACAAAATATAAATGAAATTGGGTTTTTACATAGTGATTTATTAACTGATAGTAAATTTGAAATAGATGACACTAATAAATTAATATCAAGTGACCTAAATCATTTAGTTGATAATATTGGAGTTAAAGGAACTAATGGAACGTCAACAAAGTTATTTAAAGATGTTGAAGATATTATAGCTGAAATTGGTGATGATAATCAAGATATAACATCAACAGGAATACATAAAAATATTTATGATATATTTAACTTAATAGGACATAAAACATTAACAACACCACCAAAAGATCCAACAGGCATTTTTGGTCAAATAGAAGAAATACAGGAATTATTAGGTATATCAGATGATACAGAAACAGGCGAAACAACATTAATATCAAGAATAGAAACAAATGAAAATGCTATATCAACCATACAAGGTAATATAACTACTATTGATGATACTATAAGTGGTATAGAAACTGAACTTGGAACATCACCACAAGATGGAATATCTATTAATACTAAAATTGCTGATTTACAAACCTATACAGGAATAACTAACCCATTACCTACTAAATCATTAAAAGAAGAAATAGATAGTATAAGAACGATTACAGGATATGATGATAGTAGTCTTTTATATCTATTATTACCACCTAATCAAGATGGAACAATACCAAGTATTCAAGAAAATACAATCAATAATAATAGTTTAATACATTTAGGATATAAAGGAACAGCACTAAAAGAGAACTTTTCAGATTATTTTATATTATATGTAATGCCTCATTATAGTATTACGACTGATATAACTATTGCTAATTATTATTTAGTAAGAGATTTAGTATCAAATAAAGATCCATCTTCATCGGGACTTCAAATACAAAATGCCACTGATGAATATCTATCAGCTTTAAGAGGATATATTCAATATGATGACATTATATTATCAAATGATTGGTATTTTTCAATATATATTAAAAATATACAATCTTATAATAGTTCTTTGTATAAATATAATAATATTGAAGTATTGATTAATGAAAATCAATTAGTAGTAACTTATCAAAAATATGTAATAGAAGAACAGCATTATTTAAATAATGTATGGACTGGTGAATTACAAATAAATATAATAAATTATTGGGGGAGAAGTAATATAGTTTCATTTACAAATATTAGTTCATATTATCTGAATCATTCATTAACATTTTTAGCAGCAAATCCAAATAGACAACTATCTGATTATTATAATATGTTTTTAGATAATGCGGAAGCTCAAAAAGGTTTTAATATGTATCCTTTTAAAAATTCTAATGGAGATTATATAGTATATCATACAGGTGCTAATTTTGCTCCATTTAATCAATGGAAAATATCAGTTGCGAGAAACTGGACTTATTCTTCTATTATTGGCGGTCAAACAATTTATATTAGAATATTTATTATGGCAACAAATACACTACCGTCAAGTTATGCGGATTTTTCTATGATATATGAAAGCGATGTTTTAAGTTTATCACAAGCACAATATACATCAAATTCAAATTTTACTTTAAATACTGGAAACAATACAGGCTATAATTATTGGTTAATTGGATATATCTATACTAATTCAGCAGGTAATATAATAACAGATCACGATACTAACCCAATAATGATTGGTAAAGTAAGACAATTATTAGTTGAAGAAAAACAATCATATCAAACTAATCAAATAATAAGTAATCATTCAATAACTTTTGATAATGATTTTAAACATCTTGTTTTAAATGATAGAGTAGCAAGTGAAAATAAAATAGTTTATTATGCTGATGGTGTTGAAAAAGGAACAATTGATATACCAAGTGATAGAGTATTAATAAATAATAACAATTTTTTATTAGGTGATTCATATTATGTATATCGTTCTTTTGGTATAGGTAATGGTATTTTAACAACACAAACACTTGATGAAATATCTCAATTAGCAAAAACTAATTATAGAGTAAGAATTCCAGAATTAAGTGTTATGGATGAGGTGTATATAACTGAAACACTAATATTAGAAAATGATATACAATTTAGAAATAAAGTTGATGGTTCTACATTTAATTATTATACTGAAACAAGCGGTAGTAGAAGACGACAGGCAATACAAGAAAATGGTGTAATAATTGATACATTTACCTATACAGATGAACTTATATTCAGAACACCTCCTACGCAAAATCAGTTTTTATTTTATAATTCTACAACAGGATTATTTGAGGGTGTTACAACTGATTTTTATACAAAGGCAGATATAGATAGTAAGGGATATTTAACTGAAACAGAACTAAATACTCGTGGTTATATAACAGTTAATGATATACCAAGTGAATATATAACTGAAACAGAACTAAATACTCGTAGTTATATAACAGTTAATGATATACCAAGTGATTATATAACTGAAACTGAACTAAACAACAAAGGATATTTAACAACAATACCAAGTGAATATATAACCGAAACAGAACTAAATACTCGTAGTTATATAACAGCAAATGATATACCAAGTGAATATATAACTGAAACAGAATTAGATAGTCGTAATTATATAACAGCAAGTTCAATACCTGATAATATTGTTGATACAACAGAATTAGATAGTCGTAATTATATCTCTTATGATGATTTTTCAAAGAACCAAGCATCAGAAATTAATCCTGGTATAGTAAAATATAATGATATTACTGAAAGATTTTATACAGTTGATAAAATACAAAAAGAAGATGTTGATGGTCTTATAGATACTATTCAAAATATACCTAATGTCTATACATTCTCTGAACAATTCCCTTTATTAAATCATTTAATTCTTGATAGATATTTTCAACAAAGAGCAACAGAATATTTAGAACTTTATGTTAAATATAATGATTTCATTTATACATTAGCTCCTCATTTATATATTGAATATACTTATTTAGGAGTTCAACAATCTAAAAGCACATATGATACAACAGCTATTAATATTCATAAGCACGATATAATACGATTTAAAGCTGAACAAATATCAAGTGATAATGAGGCATTATATACACATCAATATTATTTTAAAGATGAATTAGGTAATATTATGACAAATGACGGAGGTCTTCCAAAAAAATATTTAGATACTGCAACGAATTGGATTCAAGATACCGAATATCCATTAAATTATAAACTTCAATTATATAGGTCAAATCGAGATGAAACAAATACAAATGAAATCTTATTAGCAACTTTTAATATTATACAAGAAGCATATGAAATTGAATTTAAACCTGATGTTATACCAAAAGTAGTTCAAGATATAACAAAAATAGATAATGACTTACAAATTAATTTTAGCGATTCTACAAATACAACTATAAACATATTAGATAATAGTTTAGTTAAAAATATAGAAATTAATGGTGGTTTCTTGAATTATACTCAATTAGATGATACTGTTGTAAGTAGAACATTACCATTTATAGAAAATGATGTTGATGCTGTATTAACCTTTTTTGAAGGAACATCATTTACTCGTAATGGGGCAAATAAGATAGATTTATTACAAATTGATACATTTAATGAAAATATTATAATAAATGGTAGTGCTTCATATGGGTCTGGTAGTATTCAATTAAATTGTGAAAATAATACTCATAATGTTAAAATAATAGCTCCATCTCATTCGTCATTTACTGGTGGAGGTGGCGATTATACTCTAACTCTACCAATTGATTTAGGAACAAATGGGCAAGTATTAGCAATAAATCCTAATTCTTTAACAAGAAATGGTAGATTATACTGGACTGATAGAATTAATATAACAGATTTTAATGCAAGTCAATTTGAATTAAGCGGAAGTTTAATAAGTATTAAGAGTAGTGTTTTAGGTGGTGGAAGTGGCGGTAGTATATCAATAGCAGATTTTGATAATACTCAATTTGAAACAAATACAGCAGGAGAAATATCAATTATTCCAAGTGTTTTAGGGACAGGTTCAATAATCAATTATAATGATTTAAATGTTCCAGGAGGTCAAGAAGAAGTCACACAAACTGTTGATGTTATACCAAGTGTTGATGCAGTAGAACCACAACCAATATATGAAGATACAACCGAAAAATTACAATATTTAGCAGAACAAAAAACAGGTGTTAAAGGGTGGCGATTAGTAAGATTTTTACCGCCTACATCATCTACTTGGTATAGTCCAAATGATAACGCATTAGGAACAGCACCAGCATATGGAACGGCATATGATTATACTAATGAATGGTCTGTTGATTATGGTGGAACTTTTAATGAGATGTTTTTTTCAACTAAAAATATGGTTTATTGGTTATGGACTCCTAAAAGTTCTGTTGATGATGTTTTCACTAATGAAGGTAGATTAGTATATAAATCATCTAATAATTCATCACAACATAATGTTGCTTGGTATAATAGAGATGGAACTGACCCAGATCCATTTATTAGTGTTTTAAATCATTCAACATTAGTTAATCAATGTTTATATGCTGAAAATAGTTTTAGTTCAGCACATACCCAATTAATACCTGGTAATGAAGGTATGTGTGTATTTGTAAGAACTTCTACTGATACAGCAACAGTAAATCCAGAACCTGAATATAAATATTTAACTTTTACTTATGATAGTGCGAATGATGTTTCAGGTCAAACCCCCTACACATTAACCTTTGATAATCCTACGGAATGCGATATATTAATTGTTGGTGGTGGTGGTGGTGGTGGAAAAAGAGGTGGTGGAGCTGGTGGTGCTGGTGCTTTATTATATCATAAAAATGTATCATTAAATGGAACATATAATATTAAAGTAGGAAATGGAGGAAGAGGTAATTCTGGGATTCTTGGTGCTACAACAAATTATGGATTATCAGGATATAATAGTGAAATAATTGATGATGGTTCAACAATTTTATATAGGGCAAAAGGAGGTGGAGGTGGTCAAGGTGGAAGCACTAATACTAATACAGGAGGTGGTTCATCTGGTGGTGGAACTTGGACGGGTGGTTCTGATCCATTATCAACAGATAATATTTTTAATGGTTCAACAGTATCAGTTTCTGCTAATCAATATGTTAATTCTTTACCATCCCCAGAAGGATGTAGAGGAAATATAGGTGGAACTCAAACTGAAAATTACAAAGGAGGAGGAGGAGGTGGTGCTGGTAGTGCTGGACAAAATCACGGTTTAGAAACTACTACGAATGATGGATATGGTGGTTTGGGTTTAACTATTGATATAACAGGAACACCTATTGTTTATGCTGGTGGTGGAAATGGTGGTAATTATTCAACTGGTGTAGGAATTGAAACAGGAGTTCAATCTCAAAGTTTTAATCCATTATATCCTACAATAGAATCAAGAGGAGGTGGTGGATATGGTAGTGATAATGGAAATGCACAAAATGGTTTAGATGGAACAGGTGGAGGTGGAGGAGGTCAAGGTAGTGATATTACAGGTGTTTCAGCAGGTGATGGCGGTTCAGGTATAGTAATAATCCGTTATAAGACTACATATTCACAAACAATAACAGAAGGCACAGGAACATCTCAATCAGGATATATGAAATATGACGGCACTACTTGGGATTTAGTAGATATAGAAATAGCAGATTTACCTACAAAATTAACAGATTTATCAACAGAAGGTTTTACATTAACCACAGCAGAAATATCAGATTTTCCTACAATACCAACAGTTCCTACAACTATAAATGAAATAACAAATGGTGAAATATTTAAATCGCTTCTGGGAATGTATGTCATTAATGAATCTATGTATGTAGAATTTAATGTTACTGTTGGAAATAATATAACAGCTTCGGGAAATACAAATGTTAATAACATTCAAGTTAATAATAGTTTTAATTCATCTTGTCTTATAGAAGCACACGATGGGATTACTGTAAAAGGTGGTGGTATTTATATAGAAAATGTTGCAGATAATACTTTTTATTCTGAAAGATTAATTCAAGGAAATGGTGGTCTTCTTATAAATGGAAATACAACTATAAATGATAGAGCAATTATTTATGATGGTTTATATGTTGGTTCAGTAGGTTATGAAAGTTGGATGTATATCTCACCACAAGGTGCTACTGGGTTATTTGGTATAGACTATGTTTCAAGTGCTATAAGACCCTTTTGGGGTGGAAGTTATCAAGCAATTATGGCAAATGGTAATATAGCAACGAATGGGTGGTTATTAGCATATTCAGATGAAAGAATTAAAACAGATATAGAAGATTTAGATGATACAGAATGTTTAAATATATTAAATCAAATTAAACCTGTAAAATATCATTATAAAGACCCAGCAAGAAGAGGTGAGCATAAGACAATAGGATATATTGCTCAACAAATAAAAGAAGTATTACCAAATGCCGTTAAACTACAAAGAGGATATTTACCAAATATATTAGAAATAGCAAAATATGATTTAGAAACCAATATAATAGAATTAGATGATGCATGTTCGTTTACACCAACAAGTAATTTAAATATTAAGATAATGGATAAAAAAGAACATAATGATATTACTATAACTGATGTCATAGATGATAAACATTTTAAGATAGATACAACACTTAATACAAGTAATATTTATGTATATGGAAGTTTAACAGATGATATTCATACAATAAATAAAGAGGCAATAAATGCGGTTCATCTTAGTGCAAGTCAAGAATTACATAGAATGATAGTAGCACAACAGCAAATAATAGATGATTTGAAAACAAGAATAGAAGCGTTAGAAAATATCTAATGTATTTAGTAGAATGCCTGTAAAAAATACTTGCGACCATGTAAAATTAATTAATGATTTGCTACAATATGAAGATATTTCAAATGAAATATTAGAACATATTGATATTAATGAGATGGATAGGATAGATAGAAGAAAGCGTGAAAATATTAATTCAGAACATAGAAGAAGATGGAGGAGGGGTAAGAATTCATATGATAGTTTAAAGTTTTATGAAATAAGGAGATGAATTTATTTTTATTTTTATAAATAATCTTAATAAAAAGTAAAGATATTGCACAATAATATGCGTGAAAATATAAATATAGACCTTAGGACAAAATAGAATATAAAAATAAAAATATAAAAATATAAAAAAGTTATAGAAAAGAGAATATGAAATTATATAATCTAAAACGTCCTAAAATATTAGAGGTATATACTTTAATAGGGTTGTTAATAGGCTTGCTTTTAGACATCGCTATATATTGAAAAACAAAAAATAATTTTTAATCTTTTACTTTAACTTTTTCTTTTTTAATTTTTCTTTTTTCTTTTTACTATATAACCCTATTAACCTTATTACTTAATTATATGATAATAATAATATATAATAAATAATTAAAAGAATAAGAGAATGGTATATAATAAGGTTGTTAATAGGGTTGGGTAAAATATAATAGGGTTGATAAAAAGAGAGATAAATTATTTTTCTAAAATGTTTAACATTAAACGTTGGTGTTTATTTGATTTTCTATGTCTTTCAATTTCACGTTTAATAACTACACAACCACATTCACATTTAACTTTTTGTTTTTTCTGTTCTAAAAGTCTCTCACGATTATCTTGGCGATATTCTTTTGGAGTTCTTGTAGGAATACACGCATTTAATTTTGATTTATTTTTTTCAATCCAGTATCTCTCTCTTATTTCTAACTCTCTTTTATCATTACAAGAAAACTTTTCAATTTCAATCATCAACCAATTATCCCAACCACCATTATTTCTAATATATTGATATATAGGTACATTATGATTTTTACTATTTATATTGAAATAATTAGATTTATGAATACCTTTCCTGCCTCTAAAATTAGTTGTAGAACCAATATAAATATTTTCATTATCTAAATCATTGCGATGAACTAATTTATAAATTGATGAGTTTTGATATAACGGCATATAGCGAATCCTTTTTTTATGTATATAAATGTCTATAAATGTTTATATCAATTTTTTTCAAAATAAATAGTTCCTATATTTAGGACAAAATAGAATATAAAAATAAAAATATAAAAATATAAAAAAGAAATAGAAAAAGAGATTTGAAAATATATAATCTAAGTTGTCCTAAAAATAATAAGAGATATATAAGATATAATAAATAATGTTCATGGATTATAATGATGTGATATAAAAAATATTATAATAAATAAAAAGATTATTGTGATGTGTCTAGAATAATTTGGCGGGAGTTGCCAGGAGTTGATAGTGCAGGACTGCCTGCGGCAGTCGGCGACCTTGTTTTGTGATGGTTTTGCTGGACTGCGGACATTCTTTTTTAAAATACACGCCCAGAATAATCACGCGGGGAAAGAAAAAGGTGCATTTATTGGAGGGAAAATCCATTTAGAATAATCTGCCGCCATTTACTACACCATTTCGGTGTGGAAACCCACCTATAATATTACGCGCCATTTACTACACCGAAATGGTGTGCGTATTGAGGAAACACCCACCTACAATTTTCTCCCTACCCCTTCTATCCCTTCTA
>MDSX01096777.1_pt1 | contig 10741 bp, 9 predicted proteins | sample 811141 | NCBI WGS metagenome assembly MDSX01 (sample SAMN05326642, study PRJNA326480) | marine metagenome | isolation source: seawater | place: Atlantic Ocean: South East | collected 2010
ATATTGAACAAGGTTTTTAGATAAAACTAATGCGTTTAAATTTTTATTCTTAAATAAAGAGGTCATAAAAAGAGAAAATCCTCAAGGTTCGAATCTGAGGGGCAAATCTTGAGGATTAAATAAATAATATTATTTCCCAAAAAACCCGTCAAAGATATTGTCACAACTTATAATAATAATGATATTAATAATATAAATATAAATAAAGCGGAAACAAATGTTAAATAAAGAATCAAAAAAATATTTAGATGAAAGAAAAGTCTTAAAGGGTAAGCCAATTCAATCATTATCTCCATTGGAGGCAAGAGAACAATTCAATAAAAATAAAGATGCTTTTCCGCTTCCAGAAATCGAAATTCTAAGTATAGAAAATAAAGAAATTTTCATTAATGGGGCAAACATAAAAATTAGAATCTTTTCAGATTCTAATGAAAATAATCTTCCATTATTAGTTAATTTTCATGGAGGAGGATGGGTTCTTGGAGACCTCGATTCAGATGAAAAAATGTGTATGTATCTTGCAAAAAAATCTAAGCACAAAGTTATATCGGTAGACTATAGGTTAGCTCCTGAATATAAATTCCCTACACCTTTACAAGATTGTTACAAAGCAATTTCTTTCATCTATGATAATTATGAAGAATTTAATATTAATCCAAATAATATTTCTATATGCGGAACTTCTGCAGGAGCTAATTTAGCTGCAGCAGTATCACTGTTATTTAGAGATACTAAAGATGATATGATAAAAAATCAAATTCTGTTCACTCCAGTATTAAATAATGATTTTGAAACAGAATCATATAATGAATTTTCAGAAGGTTATGGTCTAGAGAAAGAATCAATGATATGGTTTTGGAAAAATTATATCGAAGGAGATGTCACTAAAGCAAATAAATTTTCTGCGATTATTAAGGATGAAATTATGGGAAAGCTCCCTAAAACTTTTATAATTGCAGCAGAGTGTGATGTTTTAAGAACTGAGTCAGAAATATACTATGAAAACATTAAGAAAGAAGTGGATTCAAAGTTAGAAATATATGAAGGGGCATTACATGGATTTAATACAAACATAGGAACTATAAGTGATGCAAAAAAATGCCTTGATAGAGTTTCTGATTTTATAAATTCTTAGCTTACAACAAATCCTGTATAACTATTTTCAGCAACTTCGTCACATTTTTCTCTATATTTCCCAAAACCTCCTGCATAAGGCATAAAAACTCTTTTTTTACCTGGAACATTTGCGCCAACATACCAGGAATTGCAAGTATATCTTAGAGTATTACTAGCAACTTCTTCTAAATGATCCATCCAATTATTTTGAAATTTAATATTTGCTTCAATTTCATTTTTATCTGTTTCATATAAATAATTAATACATTCAAAAATCCACTCAACATGCTGTTCAATTGCTACGATCATGTTTGTCAAAACAGAAGGACTTCCAGGTCCAGTTACAGTAAATAAATTAGGGAAATCTGATATTGACAATCCTAAATAAGATCTAGGTCCATCTTTCCATTTATCCTTAAGTTTTATATGATTTTTTCCTGTTATATCTATAGCTAATAAAGCTCCCGTCATTGCATCAAATCCTGTTGCAAAAATTAGTATGTCAAAATCAAACTCTTTATCAGTTGTAGACAATCCTTTTTTTGTAATAGATTTTATAGGAGTAGAATTTATATCAATTAATTCTACATTTTTTTGATTATAAGTTTCAAAATAATTTGAGTCAGCACATAATCTCTTGCAACCAATAGAATCTTTAGGAGCTAGTAATTCAGCCGTTATAGGGTTATCAACAATCTCTTTGATTTTTGATCTAACGAAATCAGCAGCAATCTCATTTGCTTTTGGTTCAGTACCAACATCTGTAAAACCGGCTGTAAATATTTCTTGTCCTCCAATATCCCATCTGGTACTTAATTCTTCATTTATATAGTCTATTGGGTAATCTAAAATCTTTTTTTCTTCAAATTGATTGTAGCCTATGCCAGCTCTAGTATATTTTGCATTTTTTCTTATCTGGGAATAATTTGATTTTGCGTTTTTTATTTCTTTTTTAGATAAGGGTCTATTATTAGCTGGTATTGAATAATTAGGACTTCTTTGAAATACAGTTAAGTGTTTAGCATATTTAGCTATAACAGGAATAGACTGAACTGCTGAAGAACCTGTTCCTATGATACCAACTTTTTTTTCACTAAAATCTACCCCTTCGTGTGGCCATTTTCCGGTAACATACCAATCTCCATCAAATTTATCTAAACCTTCAAAATCTGGTTGCTTTATTGAAGAAAGTGTTCCAGTAGCCATTACACAAAATTTAGATTTATAGGTTTCAGTCTCAGTATTAATTTCCCATTGGTTTGAAGACTCAAGATAAGTTGCAGATAAAACAGTAGAATTAAAAATAATATTTTTCCTCAAATCAAATCTATCTGCTACATGATTTAGGTATTCTAATATTTCAGATTGATCAGAGTATCTATTAGACCAATTCCATTCTTGTTGTAAATCCTCAGAAAAAGAATAACTGTATTCTACACTTTCAATATCACACCTTGCTCCGGGATATCTATTCCAAAACCAAGTTCCTCCCACTCCAGAACCCTTCTCAATAACTATCGCATCAAGATTAATTTCTTTTAGTTTGTGGAGCATATATAAACCAGCAAATCCTGATCCAATAATAATCACATCATATTTTTTTACTTTTTCCATTAGCTAATTTATATCAAACTCTATCTCTTGCGTGAGGTGTAATTTGTCCTGAAATATTTCCTTCTTTATCAATTTTTATCGCTCTATTATATTTTGGAGTTACAGTACATGCATGACCTGGTTGGGCTAAAACATAATCACCTAATTTTAATGATTCACCATTAAGCTTTATAATTCCATGTTCTTCATTTTGGAAAATCAATTTTGCATTAGGTTTATCTATAAGTCTTAGTCTATTTTCTGTTGGAGGATCACTTGAAACAGCTTTAGCTCCAATATCAATAGTAACTGTATCATTAGAATTATTTTGATCTATTACCTGGCCTAATACTACTCCAGCAATTTGAAATGGTAATTCTTTCTGTTTGATATTACTTATATCCCAATAAATCCAAGTACCTGGTGAAAGTTTTATATCTTTTTCTTCTATATAAAAATGGAAAGACCAAGATCCTCCAACTATAATTTCAAAATCATCTACAGAAAGTTTTTCTTTGATTTTTTTTTCAACTTCTCTAATATCTTTTAGGGTTTTTTGTGTATTTATAACTCTATCTTCAACACTCACAATGCCATATGTTTGACCATCATATGCGTGAATACCCTTGAGTTTTTTGTAATTATTTGAAGATATATAATCAATTAGATTTGGTATATTTTCTTTGGAAATACCAGTCCTATTCATTCCAGTATCTAAATCTATATAAATCCCATCTAAATTAACAATGTCCTTAACCAAATCAAAATGAAAGGTATTTGAAATAATAGTATAAAACTTAGTTTCTGGAAATATTTTTATAATTTTTTCTAGTCTTTTAGCCTTAACTTCAGAAGAAATTGGATAGGCTAAAATTAATGTTTCAGGTTTACATTCAGCTAAAATTTCTAATTCATTTAGTGTAGAAGTCTTGTGCTTCTTTAGTCCATTTTCAATAAGAAGATTTAATGTATCTTTAGATTTATGCGTTTTAGCATGAGGTATTAACCTATCCTCACCCCCAACTAATGCAATTATTGATTCAATATTATTAAGTACCTTTTCTTCAAATATTAAATGCTCTGGAGTTTCAAATGATTCAACATTATTTATTTTGTAGTCGTTAAACATAAGAATTCCTAATATATTATTGATTACGCTTATCTTATCAGTAAGTTTAGCTTTAAAGATTTTATAATCAATATTTTATAGTTATTTATAAATTTTAATATATAGTGTTCTTAATAAAAACATAAGTGAGTAAATGAAAGCATCTGTCTGGCTAGGAGAAAATAAATTTGAAATTCAGGAAATAAATATTCCTAAATTGGCGGATGAACAAGTTTTAGTTAAGGTTGAAAAAGTTGGATTATGTGGAACAGATGTTCATATAACACAAGGACTTTATCCTTCAAGTCCTCCGAAAATATTAGGGCATGAATTTAGTGGAGTTATTGTAGATGTTGGGTCTAAAATATTAAAAGATAGGATTGGTCAAAGAGTTACATGTAATACTACTTCTAGCTGTGGAAATTGTATTAATTGTTTAAATTGGACGATTTCTAGATGTCTAAATTCAGAAAAAAGCACTGGTGCTTTTGCTGAATTTTCTCTTATGCATTCTTCTTCTGCTATAGAAATACCAAAAAAAATGTCATTTGAAGTTGCAGCAATGACAGAACCTGCTGCTTGCTGTTTATCAGGGACAGAAATGATCGAATATAAAGATAAGCCAAAAATTCTGATAATAGGGTCAGGTATTATGGGAATATTATGCCAACTTTTTGTACTAAAAAAAGATATTGACTGTTTAGTTGTTTCTGAACCAAATTCATTAAGAAGGAGTATAGCGAAATCTTTAGGTGCTAATTATGTTGTAGATCCTTTTGATAATAATTATCATGAAAAACTTAATGAGATTTCTGAAGGAATTGGCTTTGATATTTTTATTGAGGCAGTTGGAAAACCTGAATTACTTAATGAAGGTATTTCAAAATTACGACCTAGAGGTCAAGCATTAATGATTGGAGTTCATCCAAGAGAATCAAAGCTAAATAGTGACCTGCATGATTTTCACTTTAAAGAGATAAAACTTTTGGGTGCATTTGGAAGAGGGAATTATTTTAATAAAACTCCAGAAAAAATCAATGAATTTAATCTTGAAAAACTAGTTACTAAGACTTATAAATTAGAAGAAATAAATGAAGCAATTGAATCAACTGCTAAAGGCGAAGGTATGAAATATATGATTGCTCCAAATGAAAGATAATTTAATGAAAAATGAATTTCAGATCATAGCACATAGAGGTTTCTCTGAATTGGCTCCAGAAAATACTTATCCGGCTTTTGATTTAGCTATAAAATCAGGTTTTCATAATTTTGAATTTGATGTTCAACTTACAAAAGATCACATACCAGTTGTAATTCATGACTTTGATTTATATAGAACGACTGGAATAGAAGGTCTTATTTCTGAAAAAAACTATAAAGAAATAGAGAATTTACAAGCAAAAAATAATTTTAAGTTAGACGACGGGAAATATTCAATTCCAAAGCTAGACGATCTATTAAAAAAATATTCAGGTATTTCAAATTTACATTTAGAGTTAAAATCAAGAGATCAAGAACTTGCTGAAATAGTATTTCAAACATTAAGAGACAATGGATGGTTAAATTCAAAAAAAAGTATTTATGAGCCTGGAGGAATTACTATAAGCAGTTTCTTTCTTGAACAAATAATTAGATATCGTAAATTAGATCAAAATGAAAGAACAGCTTGGTTACTAGAAAAAATAACTGAATATGACTTAGAAATCTGTATAGATCAAAAGATAGACCTCATTTGTCCAAGGGCTAAATTTTCAAATATTAATGATGTAAACATCGCAAAAGAAAAAAATATTTTAGTTAGAAATTGGGGTGTATCAAATAAAGAAGATCTAATAAAAGCTATTGATTCTGAAAGTACAGGTACAACTTTAGATTGGCCATTAAAAGGAAAGGATATATTAGAAAATTATGAAAATAACAAAAGTTAGTATACGAAAATTACAAGGAAGTTTTAAGTCGAAAGGCAAATTTTGGGAAGATAGACTTTTAAGGCCTATAGATATATATCCAGAATATGCAAATCAAGGCCATGAAAACGATAATTTACAGAAAGGAGATATAGTTAAAACTAGCTCCATATTCATAGAAATTCATACAAATGAAGGGTTATATGGAACAGCTGGGCCCATAGATTCATTACACGCAGATATAGTAGAGAAATCCTTATCTCCAATAATTATAGGCAAGGATCCACTAGCAATTGAATTGATTTGGGATCAAATGCATAGACTAAATGTGCATGGCAGACAAGGCATTACAATGATGGCAATTAGTGCTGTAGATTGCGCCCTTTGGGATCTAAAGGGTAAATTTTATAACACTCCTGTATATAAAATTTTGGGAGGCCCTACCAGAAAAAAAATTCCTGCATATGCATCTATGCTAGGTTTTAATGTAACAGACATGAATTTAGTTTCAGAAAGAGCCAAAGTCTATAAAGAAAAAGGATTTACAGCTCAAAAATGGTTTTTTAGGTTTGGTCCTATGGCAGGCATAGAAGGATTAAACAAAAATGTTCAAATGGTAAAAACAATAAGAGAGTCAGTTGGCGATGAATATGAAATAATGCTTGATTGTTGGCAATCAATGGACTACAAATATGTTGTTGAATTAGCAAAAAGAATTGAAGAATATAGGCCTTATTGGTTAGAAGAAACTGTAATGCCTGACAGAGTAGAAATTTATAAAAAAATTAAAGATAAAATCAATATACCTTTATCTGGAGCCGAACATGATTATACAAGGTGGGGTATGTTAAGATTTATTGAAAAAAATGCCCTTGATATTTATCAACCAGATATTTACTGGGCTGGAGGTTTATCGGAAGTTATAAAAATAGCAAACTTAGCAACTACTTATGATCTTATAACAATACCACACGGTCATTCATCTAATGCAACTCTTCACTTTTCATTATCCCAAGTACCTATTCATACTCCATTTCAAGAGTATTTGATAAAGTGGAATCAAGTTCATCAACATTTTCTTAAGACTCCTGAGAAACCACATGAAGGATATTTTAAAGAAACAGAATTAATTGGGCTTGGAATGGAATTAGATAAAGAAAAAATAGAAAAAGAGAATATTGTTGAAATAAAATAGGAGAATTTTATGAAAATAACTAATGCAAATGAAAATAAAAATAATTCTATAGGTCCTGATATATGGTTAGCAGGAGATCCTGAGGACTTAAAAAAATGGATGGATAAAGGAGTCAAAGGAATTGTCACTAATACTATTGTTCTAAAAGACATGACAGATAAATATGGTTCAATAATTGATTTAACTAAAAGATACTTAGACATAACTGAAAAAAAAATAGCTATAGAGATAGATGGTCATTCGACAAATGAACTTTTAGATATTGGAGAAGCTTTTACAAAATTATCTGATCAAATAATCCTAAAAATCCCAATGAGTGAACATGCTCTGGGTGCTTTTGGTGAACTTAAAAAAGCGAACATAGAAACTTTTTGTACGACTATTTTTACATTAAATCAGGCTGTTCTTGCAGCAAATTCTGGTGTAACTCATGTTTTACCTTTTTGTGAACCGTTTCTAGATGTAAATAAAGACTCTACAGAACTAATCCGAGAAATAAAAACCACATTTGAAGGGTGGAAAAATAGGCCCTATATTACAGCTGCTCTTGTTAGGTCTGTAGCAACAGCTCATAAAGCAATCTTAGATGGAGCTGATGGAATTATAATTTTTTGGCCTGTATTTGAAGAAATGATCAAATCAAAATTAACTGATGAATGGAATAAAACATTTTTAGATTATTGGAATGATATATATAAATCGGGAAATCTAGAAGGTTTAAACTATAAGCCATAAGTTAGTCATCGTAGATACTATCCATATCATATGCATCTAATGAAATGATTTCTGATTTCGCACCCTGAGACAATACAGAAACTCCTAAGCTATCTTTTTTTGATGGATAAATTCTTGTGGCAAGGCATTGTCTTTCATTTACAAAAACTTCAACAACACTTTTGTCTATGAAAACTCTCAAAAATAGATTCTCATTTTCTTTTATGTAGACTGGTGCAGACTCTGGAGGTCTCGATAAAACATTTGGATCAGAACTAGAATAAGAAGTGTCAATAGATACTATACTATCAGACGCATTCAACCTTTTATTTACTTCCCATCCATCATATTTTTCCCAATCTCTAAAGCCTCTATTCTTATAAAAAGATATTTTAGTAAATTCTTCACTATTTTCAGACCTTAAAATCCTTAATTCAAACATTGGCGATTTATCAACGTTAACTTCCATATTAATTTCTATTGAGTTTCCTGAAATATTTTCTAATAAAACTTCTTGGTTAGGAATAATTTCTAAACTTTTGATTGAAACATGTTTTGATCTTAATGACTCAATATTTCCTGCAGGTTTTATAGATAATATATCTCTATTTATTTTATCTTTACCTTCTATTCCTATTTCTCTAGGCAAAGTCATTATCTGATTCCACCCTCTAGTATCTTTAGAATTATTCATATTAAAAATCACTACATTTTTATTATTTTGGTAGGGAGAAGACGAAGGAGCATGAACTCCACCTGGGTGAGCGGCTCCAAAATTAAATTCGTGATGAGAAGTTACTATAAATTTATCTCTTTGTTTATCATAATCCCCTAATAAAGCTTGTCCCCCACTCATATGGCTAAAAAAATAAAGAATATATCTATCTTCTCCAATTGGCCAAAAATAGGGACATGCTCCGTCATCTCCTATTTTGGTAAAATTATCACCTTCAACAAAAGGATGTAAATAATCCCACTTTATAAGGTCTTTGGACTTAAATAAAAAATTTGATCTTTTCCTTCTGCCAGTTGGAATATGAGGAAGAGTACCTCCAGACAAAGAATAATAAAAATCTCCCTTTTTCCATATACATGGATCAAAAACTCGATATGGAAGAACCGTTCCATCATCACTATTTATTTTAATAACAGGTTTTTGACTATTTATCTTATCCCAGTTTAGTAAAAGATCATCATTAGATATGGCTATCATATTTCCAACTTTTGTTCCATGATACATAGCAATAACTCTATCTTCTTCTACAAGAGTAGCTCCAGAAAAACATGCTTCTTCAGGATTAGGATAAATAGCATATGGCAAGTCTTCCCAATGAACTAAATCTTTACTTATAGCATGTCCCCAATGTTGTCTTGGGTCTTCTGGGGGATAAGCTTGATAAAATAAATGCCAAAAGCCTTTCCAAAAACATAATCCGTTGGGGTCGTTAAGAGTATTTTCTGGATTTACATAATGATAAATAGGTCTATGAGGATCATTGTCATAAGATTTTCTGCTATTTTTCAACCTTTTCATTAATGGGTTTTTTTGAAGAGAAACAATTTGATCTGTATATAATTCTGGAAATTTATATTTAGGAACTAAAGATTCTCGATTTGAGGATTTTGACATGTTACTAAGATAGCATCTTTTCTAATTCTTTAATATGTTCAGGAGATGGATCAAATCCAACCCCTAAATCATTTACTATTTCAGTTATCTTGTTGCAAAAAGGGGTAGAAATATTATTTTTTTTACCCATATCACTTACATACCCTGTTAAGTAATTTATTTCGGTTCTTCTTTTTTTCAAAACGTCCTGACCAAATGATGGCCTACTTGCTGAACCTGCTTGTTTAGCAGCATCTAGAAATTGATTCTTAATTTCTTCTATATTTTTACCATTTGCTGCATCAACAAAATTATCAGGTTCCATCCCCATTATCTTACCCATTTTAAATCCTTCAGACTTTGCAACCTTTACAACTTCTGAAGCTATTTGAATTGCAACATTTTGAGTTATTGGCTCTGTCCTAACTTTTGATGTTCCCCATCCAGTAAGTCCTGCCAAGGGATTAGCCATACAATTAACCATTAATTTAGACCATCTTTCACTAAGCAAATCTTCAGTATAGCCAGATAATCCAACTGCCTGCATCATTGCAACAAAATCCTTTAGCCTTTCTGTAACTCCTCCAGAGACTTCACCTATCTTAAAGCAAACATCTTTTCTATTATCTGTCCTCCATGCATAACCCGGTTTAGAGGCCACTGCACTTATAGTGATAATGCAACCTAGTGTTTTTTCTTCACCAACTATACTAGCAATTTTTAAGTCATTAATACCATTTTGGAAATCTACAAAATATCCTTCATCTTTTACATAGTTTTTCAAGGCATGAGTTGCCCATTCTGTGTCATAAGATTTAACAGCAATAATACCAATATCAAATTTTTCTTTTATTCCTTGTAAATTATTAATATGAATAGCTTTAGGTTTACATAAATATTCAGATTCTTGGTTCTTTACAATTAGACCATTCGAATTAATTTTTTCTATATGTTCATACCAAGTATCTATAAAAGTAACATCATGACCAGCTCTTGAGAGTAATCCTCCTGTAATTCCACCAATTGCTCCAGCTCCAAAAACGCCTATTCTTTTCTTATCGTACATCTTGAACCCTTAGTTATATTATTAAATTTCTTTGATAATAATATCTAATAAAAAAATAACAATAGAAAATTATAAGATTTGACTCAAGAATAACTTAGTTCTGTCTTCTTGTGGATTCTCAAAAAAATGTTCAGGGGTTCCAGATTCAACAATCAAGCCTTCATCAAAAAATAGAAATCTATCAGCAACTTCTTTTGCGAAACCCATTTCATGGGTCACACAAATCATCGTCATCCCACTTTGAGCTAGTTCAGTCATTACATCTAAAACTTCTTTTATCATTTCTGGATCTAATGCTGATGTAGGTTCATCGAAAAGCATAATTTTGGGCTTCATGCATAAAGCTCTAGCAATAGCAGACCTTTGTTGTTGACCACCAGATAGTTGACCAGGATATTTCTTTGCTTGATCGGCAATTTGAACTTGTGTTAAT
>MDSX01101457.1_pt1 | contig 10740 bp, 11 predicted proteins | sample 811141 | NCBI WGS metagenome assembly MDSX01 (sample SAMN05326642, study PRJNA326480) | marine metagenome | isolation source: seawater | place: Atlantic Ocean: South East | collected 2010
CTAATGGCAGACTTGCAATGATTGGATTTATGGCTGTGATTATTAACTACACCTTATTTGGTTGGATAGCATATCCAATCCTTTAATTATTAATTATGGAATTTTTAGTAGAGATGTGGGATAATCAACCAGCTACAACTATTGGTGCTGGTGTGGCAATAGCAGTTTTTTTGGGATTTATATTTCTTTACTCAATACATATAAGTAGTTTTTTATTGGTTATAGCAGGCGATGCAGTATGCAATATTTTCAAGGTATACCAAATGATCCCTCAGAGATCGCCCAGAGAGTATTTAAGAATCGTGAGAAGTCAATCGGGGTCACAGGATTCGAACCTGCGACCTAGGAGCCCCAAATCACTTACCAAACCTGTTAGGGCACTATTTCTAGAGATCATGACATAAAAATTACGTGTTATTGCTTGATATGACATGAAAAAATTGGATATATTTGGAGGGAGTATGGCAGTTCTAATTCTGAAAACAATTATTGGCTCTTTATTAATTTTTCAATAATGACTTTAACTTTAATACTATTGATTTATTATTAATTAAATAAGTAAATAAAATGTATAAGATCTTAGTAGCTGGATGTGGTTTTGCTGGATCAACAATTGCTAGGATACTTGCTGAGAATGGTTTTAAGGTAACTTTAATTGAAAAAAGAAATCATGTAGGAGGGAATGCCTTTGATTTTATTAATGATAAAAAAGAGAGGATTCATAAATATGGACCACATCTTTTTCACTGCAATAAAGAATCATCCGCGCTTGTTTTTTTAAATAGATTTACCGAGTGGATTCTTTATAAGCATAAGGTTAGAGCAAAGATTTCTGATAATAAAACTACACCTCTTCCCGTGAACAGAAATACCTTAGAAGACGTCTTTAATATTAAACTTAAAGATGAAAAAGAAACAATTGATTTCATTGGAAGTTTAAGAGTTAATGAAATAAAGCCTAAAAATACTGATCAATTATTTTTATCGAGTTATGGAGAAGTAATTTCAAATATTTTTTTTAGACCATATACAAGAAAAATGTGGGGAGTACCTCCAAATAAACTAGATATTTCTGTTGGAGCGAGACTCCCTTTTAAAAATAATAGAGATGATTTTTATTTTAATGACAATTTTCAAGCTTTACCTAAAAAAGGCTATACCAAATTGTTTGAGAATATGTTGGATCATAAAAATATTGAGTTAAAATTAAACACTGTTTTTGAAAAAAATATGGAAAAAGATTTTGATCATAGTTTTTTATCAATACCAATTGATGGTTATTTTAATTATAAATTTGGAAAGTTACCTTATAGATCAATATTGTTTGAAAATGTCATTACAGATACTATACAAGATGCTCCTGTAATAAATTTTACAGATAATGATGTTTATACAAGATCTACTCAATGGCATCTCTTTCCTAATTCTCCTGATTTAGAGAGAGATCAATATACATCTACACTTGAAAAGCCTTGTTCTTTAGATCAAAATCCTGGAGAGTATTATTACCCTATTAAAACCAAAGATAGTAAAGAACTTTATGATAAATATTTTACAAAGGCAAAAGAAATTAAAAATATTACCTTTATAGGTAGGACTGGTTTATTTATTTATATTGACATGGCGCCCGCAACAACCTTACATATTAAAATTGCGAAAGATTTTTTAAAAAGTAGAAATCTTTTAATCAACTAATAAATAAATTAATTAATTATTTATTCATTCATTTGTTTATTAAGTTATTTGTTTATTAAGTGATCTGTTTATTTAAATTACTCCTTTTACCTTTGATTATTTTAATATTTTTCCATTTTTTCATTAACATACCAATATTGCCAGAGTCACCCTTATAAATCATCTTTTGTTATTTTCTTTATTCATGAGTGTGGAGCTTCTCAAAACCCTTAGGGGCGGATATTATCTGATTACAAAAACTTTTTTATATTTAACAAAAATGTTTTTTATTTACATTGACATTTTTCTCGAAAAAAATTACGAATATAATTAAAAAATTAATAATTTAAATTATGGAATGGTCTATTTATGGAATTTCCCTTGATAAACAAAGTCAAAGATGTATAGATTTTTTAAAAGATAATACACATTTAAATATTAAAATCATAAAAGGTGTAAATGGAGCTGATCTTAGCAAAAATAAAGTAATTTCATCTGGACTGGCTACTAAGAGTTTATTAGAAACAGGGTTATTAACTGCTGGAGCTTTGGGCAGTGCTGAGAGTCATAGAAAGATTTGGAGAAGTATAGTTTCCGATAACAAACCTGCGCTGATTTTAGAAGATGATGTTATTACCCACAAAAATATTATAGAGTTTATAAATGGTAATTATGCATTTTTAAATACGATAGATTCCATTTTTTTTACAATTAATACTGACTCTATTTTAGAGACAGTTTCACCGCAAGGATTATCTAAAGTTACTAGTTTTCACCCTCAGCATCCAACTAAAGAGTGGATTAATATAGCATTAAATCATACTCATTTAAATCAAATAATTGCTGAAAAGTTTTGTAAAGGTTTTGCCACTGCGGCTTATTTTCTTACCCCAAAAGGGGCTAAAAAATTTTTGGAATTAGTTTTCCCTTTAAATACAGAACCAGTCTATATACCATTAATATCCCAAAAAATGCTCCCAATAAGTATGGACAGATCTTGTAATAAGTTCTATGCAAAAATGAATATATTTATTACTATTCCTTTCCTCGCATACACACCCAATACAAATTCCGTTACTGAGAAAGGAAAAGGTGAATATAATGATTTACAAGAACCTATAAAATAATCTATTTTTTAACAGTTATTTTGATATCTTAAAATAATTACTTAAAGAAAAAGATTCTTATTTATTTAAATATTGACCTGTTAAGATTAATAATTTTATTTGGTTTAAAACATTTGACCAACAATTATTTTTATTTTGCCTGAATACGCGAACTGAGTCATACCAAAAAGTTTTTTCTCCGAAGGCCCCCCATCGCCAATCCGGCAATTTTTTAAGAAGTAAGAAAGTTCTTTTCTGCAATGCTCCACTTAAATGTGCTACGCAGCTATCTGTAGTGATAATAAGATCACAATTTTCTATGACTGCTGCACATTCTAGAAAATTATTAATTGGGTTAAATTCTTTCTGAAAATCAACAAAGCTCTCTTTAAATGTACAGTCTTGTAATTGTTCTGAACCATAACCTTTCTGTAATGAAAGAAACTTTATTTGACAATCTTTTGCAATAGATGAGAATTCTTCTAGTGGAATAGATCTTCCATAACCTGATTGAGTTTCTGCTTGAGGATTCCCTTGCCAATTTATTCCTATTATAGGTTTCTTTTCACCTTTAAATTTTTGTTGCCATTTTTCTTTTAATAAAGTTGTTGTATATAAGTATTTATCTTTCTTTATTACATTTTCTTGGTTTACTTTTAGTATCCTTGGAAGTGAAATTAATCCTAAATAAAAATCAAATTCATAATTTTTATAATCCTCTTTTTCTAATAAGTTTTCTTTTAAAGAAGTCTGCTCAATTAAAGTTTTAAGCTTGCTTTGTATACATAATCTGAAATTTATTCCTTTTTCTTTGAGATAAATCGCATATCTAATAAATTGAATCGTATCGCCTAGTCCTTCTTCCCAGTGGATTAATAGTCTTTCTTCCTGTTTAAGAGTTTGACCTTCCCAAATCTTTTTTTTAAATTTTTTATCATAAATTTTTCTATATTCATATTCGAGCCATCCATCTGCATAATTTAATGAATGAAATAATGATTGAGAAAGGTTTACATGAAACTCATTGATATTTGGTTCTAAATTTATAGCTAATTTATAGGTTTGTATTGAGTCCTTAAAAGCAAAACTGGCTAATTGAGAATTCGCTAGATTATTTAATATTCCAGCTTTATTAGGAGAAATTTTTAAAGCTTTTTGAAAATAATCAATAGCTTTTTTATAATCGTTTTTTTTGTGATAAGCGTTACCTAATCCATTAATGATAAATACATTATTTGTATTTAAGGCCAAACCTTTCTCATAAAAATATATGCCTTTGTCAAAGTTTCTTAGTTGTGAGTATATATTGCCTAACATTAAAAAAGTATTTATATTATTAGGCTCTATTTTTAAGGCCCTTAAAAAAAATTCGATAGATTTATCAAGTTCATCTTTTTTTTTAAAAATCATCCCTAAGTTATAAAAGGCTTCTCCGTTTGAATTGTTTTGGTTTATTACTTCTTCATATAACAAAATTGCTTTTCCAAATTCTCCATTCTTTCTAAATCTATTTGCACTGTCTAATTTTAGTCTTATGATGTTATTTTTATTTTTATTTGAAATGGCATTTGAGGTGCCAAATCCATTAGGTTTCTTTTGAGGTTTAAAAATCATTTCTTGATTTATTTAAAAGTTTTTAAATTTAAGCAAAGAAAACAAATCTAATAGTAGATGTATTAAAATTTTATTATAGATTTCCATAGATATAAATTTAAAAATGTATAAGTTAAATATATTATTAACTCTAATACTATTTAATTCATTTTTTCATCTTTTAACTACAAAATCATTTGCAGGAATTAATAAATCAGATGAAATAATGAAATGGAGAAAAATTAATGATAATAGTTTTATTGACACAAAAGAGTTCAGTTTGAAAAATAACTTTTTGGAATTAAACATTAAAAATAAAGGGTACAAAAAAATTAAATTAGTTATTGATTGCAAAAATTTAACTTATAAAAAGATTGCGGATAACAAGAAAAGTTTAGAAAAACCTATCCAATTAAAATCAATAGAATATAAAATAGCCTCAGAAGTTTGTTTCTTAACGGGTACTAAAGGTTTTTATAAAGAAATCAGACCAGTGTCTTGGGCAAGAGTTATAATAAATAGATTTCAACAAAATCCCTCAAAATTTATTACGTATCCAATATCCTCAAAAAAAGAGACCCCCTTAGTGATTAAAAATGAAACTAATATGAATTTAAATAAAAGTTTATCTTCTTCAGAAGATAATTAGATTTATATCTATAAGTATATTTAAAAAGTTTAAAATTTTGATCTATTAAATTTTTAAGAAAAATTTAAAGTTCAATTAGTTTTTTCATTTAAATAAAATTATTGGCTAAAATAAAAAAAAAATTGAGTGATGGCAGTTAAAGCTAATAGTAATAACATCAATAATGATGGTATTAATTATCTTGATAAAGCTAAATATCATGAAGCAATCAAAATTTTTAACAAGGCTATATCTGAGGATCCCAAAAATGATGCAGCTTACTTTAATAGAGGTATTGCCTTTGAAAAAATTGGTAAATATAAAGATGCATTAAATAGTTATGGTGAGACTTTAAAAATAAATAATAAATTTGAAAAAGCTTTTTATAATAGGGGACTAATTTTTTATAAAAAGAAAATATTTAATAAATCATTAATCGACTTCTCTAAAGCAATATCAATTAATAAAAATTTCGCAGATGCTTACTATAATAGGGCATTAGTTTATGATCAAATTAAAGATTTAGATGCCGCTTTTAAAGACTACACTAAAGTTATTGAATTAAGACCTAAACATAGTAGTGCATACAATAATAGGGGTATTTTGAGGAGTAAATTAAAAGAGTATTCTTTTGCAATAATGGATTTTTCAAAAGCAATAGAATTTAGCCCTAATTTTGCAAGCCCTTACAGTAATAGAGGAATCGCAAAAAGTAAGGTCAATGATTTTAAAGGGGCTATTGATGACTATAATAAAGCTATAAAATTTATGCCTAACTTTGGGAGTGCTTTCTTTAATAGGGGAGTAGCAAGAAGAAAATCAAAAGAATATCAAAAGGCCATTCAAGATTTCACAAAAGCAATAGAAATAAATCCAAAACATTCGTTATCTTATGATAATAGATCTTTATGTAGATTAAAACTGGATGATAAGATAGGTGCTTGTAAAGACATGAAAATAGCTGCATCCCTTGGCTTAAAGAAGAGAATCGATTGGCTCAATTCGCCTAAGGGTGAGTGGTGTAAAAATATTAAATAATTTTAAATATTAAGACTTTATATACTTAATAGATTTTCAACTTAAAACAATTTGTTGATTGTTTTGTAGAAAATATGAAAATTTTATTCGAAAAAAGAGTAACGCAAAATCCTAATTAATTTTTAAAATTTTGTATCTAAAAATACATAATTTCTCTTTTAAATGTAATATTTAAACTTATTTTCACAAATCTATATCTTGATTTTTAAATCTTTAATATAAAAAATCAAACTTTATATTATATAATTGTAATATACAATATTATTAGTCTTGAAAATAAATATTTTTCTAAAATTACTTGTTTTTATTGGAATAATAAGTCCGAGTATTTCTAGTGCTCAAGACGCTTCGTTTATGCCAAGTGAGCTTATAGCAGAACCAGGTGAGACGAAAACTAATAATTATTCTTCAGGATCAAGTGAATCACTGAGAGTTGGCACTTCATCGTCTTTTGGTGCAAATGTTAACGTATCAGCTTCTTCAGGTTACTTAACAGAAGCTGAGTCTTCTGTAAAAAGTATAAATGGTAAATTTAGTAGTAATTTTGGAGGAAATTTAGATAATAATAAAACAATTTCTATAGATGTTGGAAGTCTAAGATCATCACTAACTGATGATAATTCAATTAATACAGAATCTTTAAGTACAGATTTTACTAATACAGCCGAGGGAGATGCATCTATTAGTGGAATTTTCGCAGAATCTACACTTGAGATAGATCCAGATCAAATAACTAAAGTAAAAATTACACCTCTAACAAGAGATGAAGATTCGAATGTTTTGGAAACTGCTAATAGTAATGCTGGGCAAAATTTAACAAATTCATTAAATGTAGACATAACTAATACAGAATTTAAAAATTCTTTTTCACAAGCTTTCTAAATTTAATATCAAAATGGTTTATCTAAAAAGACTAATCCCCATACTTTTGATTTCAGCTAATATAATTCCTGCTTGCTATGCCCAAACAAGTAATTCGCTTACAACTGGATCAAGTAATAGATTATCAATTAGTCTTAGTAATACCATGGGTGTGAGGACAACTGCAGATGCTATATCTAATGTTGAAGTTGATAATGAAGCTGTTTTAATACTTGATCCTGAGAGTAAAATTCAGGATAGTTTTGATTCATCAGGCGAAGGGATTTCAGGCGATTTTGTGGTTTCTCCAAATGGAGCAAGTTTTGATATTACTGGCCTTCAAGCAGAAAACAATTATATTATTGGTGAAGGTTCATTTTTTAAATCTAAGATGAAAAGTTTAGAAGATCCTGATCCTACAAAGCCAATAAAAGGAAATGCTTCTGCCTTACTGATACATGATATGACATTGACTGTTGATCAAACAAATTCATCTTTTACACAAGCCTTCTCAACTGATTTCTAATGAAAAACATTGTGATAGTAAAAAAAATTTTTAAACTATCTTTATTTTTATTACTTATTTTTAACTCAAATAAAATTAATAGTCAGACAAATAGTTCAACAGTAACAAATAATACATCTCCATCTGCTAGTTCTACTACTAGTGGAGGGACAAGTATTAACTATCAAACTAATAGCAGTTTTTCAAATGATTTAGGTTTTGGTCCTGGCATTATTTGCCGAACTCCATCTTTCAATATTAATTCTAGCGTTGCTAACAGCGATTCAACTAACTTTAGTGCTCTTGGAGATAGTGGCACGAGAGGAGATCAAATAAGTGCATCAATGGGAATTGTTATTCCATTCGGGAGTGGAACAATGGACTCATGTAAAGATTTAGCTAAACAAATTTCAGTTGATAAACAGATTTCTTCACAATTATCAATGATAAGAGCTTGTGCATCATTACAAAAAGAAGGTATAAAAGTTGATCCTGAAAAATTTCCTTTGCTTTCTAAATGTATTATTGAGGTTGGTCAAGGAGAGTTGTTAACTTCTAAAATAGATAAAAAAGAAAAATCTCAGCAAGATTTAAATTTAAATCAAAAGGTAAAAAAATTAAAAATACCTTCACTTCTTGAAGACTAATATATTTAAGTATATTTAGAATAAAATTTTTCCTCTACAATATTAGAATTATATTTAACATTGATTTGCCTTTTTATTTTTGCTCTCTTATCATTTTCCGTATAAACTGATCTCGCTAAATCTATAAATGCCTTATCAAATTCTTTTGAATTTTCTTTTAACCTTATTTTATCTTCAATTTCCCACAGATTTAAATTTATATTCATTAATTTATTATATAAATCCTTTTCAATTATAATTTTATTTTCCTCTATAATTTCACTGATAAGTTTTAATTCTTTACTTATATTTTCTAATTGCCCCCCTGAAATTTTGTTCATCTTTATTTCAAGAATACTTTTTTTGTCAAAGAGTTCCCCAATTGAAATTGGTGCGTATAAGGAAGATTTGTTTTTACTATGGTTATACATTTTTAAAATCTTTTAGAGTTTCTAATTTCAATTTTATTCTATTAAAAACTTCTTCCCAGTCATCTCTATTTTTTTGACGAAAAATTTTTAAGGAAGGATACCAAAAAGTTTTATCATCAGATATCCCCCATCTCCAATCTGGAACATAGTGTAAAAGTAACCAAGTTTCAATTCCCAAGCCTCCTGCAATATGAGCGACGCAGGAATCAGATGTAATCACAATTTTACAATTAATAATTATTGCGGCAATTTCTGCGAAGTCCATTATTTTATTAACATCATTCTGAAAATTTACAAAGTTTTTTTTAAATTTGCATTTTTTCAGTTGATCAGAACCATATCCTTTTTGTAGTGATAAGAATTTAAAACCATTATTTGCAATGCTTGAAAATTTAGCTAAAGGAATAGACCTGCCTTTTAAATTTTCCTTTTCTGCTTTAGGATTTCCTTGCCAATTTATTCCAACTATAGGTTTATCCTCTTTTTTAAATATATTTTTCCATTTAGCTTTAAGTTCATCTGGAGCAAATAAATAGGGATCATTTATTAATGGGTTAGATGGATTAACTTTAAGTAATTTTGGTAAAGTTAATATGGAAGTCCATTTATATTTTTCTAAAGATGCTCCCTCTTGCAGGGTAAGGGGCTTGCTTGTTATGTTTGATGAGATAATTAGAGAATGTAGTTTCTTAGGTACGCAATATATTATTTCAACTCCTTTTTTCTTCATGTAAGGGATGTATCTCATGAATTGAAAATTATCTCCTAAACCTTGTTCACTAATGACTATTAATTTATCTTTTATAAATACTTCTTTCTCATCCCATTTTTCGCTTTTAGGTTGACAATGAACATTTAATGGGTCCTTTGTTTTTGTTCTCCATTCATAATTTTCCCAACCGTTTGTATAGTCTCCCATCAAAAGTTGAATGTAAGCTAAATTTAAATTTGCATCTGGGAAATCAGGATTTTTTTTAACACAATTTTTAAAAATTATATGAGCTTCTTCAATTTCCCCTTCAATCTGTTTTAAAACTCCATAATTACTAAGAGTTTCAAGATGTTCAGGGTTAATATTTAAAGCTTTCAGGTAATAATCTTTGGCAAGATTAAGATTATCTATCCATTGGTAAAGTTTTCCAATATTGCAATAAGCATAATAAAATTCTTTATCTAAAGAGATACATTTTTGATAATTAAAAATAGCTTTTTCTATTAATCCCATATCTCTATAAACATTACCTAAATTATTAAAAACCTCTTTATATTCTGGATTTAATTTCAGACATTTTTTATAAGCAATAATAGATTTACTGTAATCTTTAATTTCGTAAAGAGTATTTCCTAAATTAAGATGAGCATCTGAATATTTTGAATCAATTGAAATTGCATTTTGAAAATTTTTAATTGCATCTTCGTATTTAAAATTTTCTTTAAAAATTATTCCTAAATTATTATAAGCTAATGAAAAATTTGGATTTAACTTAATTGAGATTTGATATCTTTTTATTGCCCCAATAATATCTTGATTTTGTTTTAACGCATTGCCTAAATTAAATTGGGCCTCAGCATAATTAGGATTTAAGCTTATGGCTCTTTCGTAAGAAGCTAATGCCATATCTAGTTTCCCTGTTAATTGCATTACTTGTCCATAATTATTATGAGCTTCTGCATAATTAGGGTTTAAATCAATAGCTTTTTCATATGACAAAATTGCATTTTTTATATCCCCAATATATATAAATTCTATCCCTAAATTTGAATATGCAATTGGTGATGATGGTTCTAAATTAATAGCTTTTTGTAGGAGATTGATTGTTTCTCCTCTCTCACCCCTTAACTTCATCAATACTGCAAGATTAATATATACTGCAGAAGTTTTACTCTTTTTTCTAACTAAAAATTTATAAAGTTCTTCAGCCTCTTTATATTTACCAACTTGAATAAACTCTAACGCTTTATTTTCTTTGTCAATAAATAAATTCAAATCATCTACCATTATTTTGAAATATTAAAATTTTCATTTAAGAGAATAAAAAAAGTAATTATTAAAGAAAATGCCCCAAAGGATTGGGGCATTAATTTTTAAAAAAGAGGTAAAAAACTAAGAAATAACTTGTTACTGTTTGAAGGTAAAAGTTGTAAATGTTTTTTATTTCTTTACATACCAAATGCCTGCATGAAGCCAGAAGCTGTAGATGCATTACTTTGGTTAGCAAATGATGAGGTTGCTAAACTCGCGCCAGAACTACCGTTCGCAGTTGCTGTTGAACCAAAA
>MDSX01059729.1_pt1 | contig 10738 bp, 5 predicted proteins | sample 811141 | NCBI WGS metagenome assembly MDSX01 (sample SAMN05326642, study PRJNA326480) | marine metagenome | isolation source: seawater | place: Atlantic Ocean: South East | collected 2010
ATAATTTATCATTGGATACATTGATTAAGAACTTTGTTTTATACCCTTTTGATCAAATATTTGTTAGAAAGAATCCCGCATATAAACAGCCTGCAAATATTTCTATTACTGGAGAAGTATATTATCCAGGTTCATATTCTTTATTATCTGAAGGAGATAAATTGTCTTCTATTATTTCAAAGGCTGGTGGTTTAACTGATTATGCATTTATTGAAGGTGCCAGACTATATAGAGTTAATAAATTTGTTGAGAAGGAAGTAGATGGAGAAATGATATCTCCTGATTTTGCTAATGTGATTTTATCTCAACCTGAATTATTTAAAAGATATAGAAATAAGTTAGTTAATAGTCAGTTGAATAGTATGACTTTAGAAAGTTCTGAAGTTACAGAATTAAGTATTGTTGCATTCGATCTAAATAAAGCCTTATCTTCTAAAAATTCAAAGCATAATATTGTTTTGGAAGATGGAGATAGTATTGTTATTCCTAAATCTTCTAATATTGTATACATTACTGGAGAGTTAAATAATTATGAGGGTAGAGGTATAAGTGCTCCTTATTTTACCTCTAAAAGAGCTAATTATTATATTAATAATTTTGCGGGCGGATATTCAAAACAAAGCGATAGATTTAATACTACCGTAACATATCCAAATGGTTCAGTAAAAAAATCAATTAATTTCGGGATGTTTGCTCTGTCACCAAAAGTTACCGAAGGTTCAGTCATTAATCTTAAAAACATTGATGAAAAACCTAATAAAAGTATTATCCCCATAGATTGGAATGCGGCAATAGAAAATACTATGATTAAAGTTACAGGTATGCTGTCACTATATTTATTAATAGATAGAATCAGAGGTTCTTATTAAGTATTTATATGAGTCAGGAAAAAAATAGTTTGAGCAATATAATAATCACTACAAATGAATACATCAAAAATTTAAAGAAAAATTTTCTTTCAATTTTTATTGTATTGTTTTTTAGTGCAGGTATTGGTTTAGTTTATTCATATTTTCTGGAAGATAAATTTGAGGCTAAGTATTCCTTCATGTTTGAAGAAGAGCAAAGTAATAAGTCTATAAGTCCCTATTTAGGCATAGTTAGCGATATGGGTATTGATATTGGAGGTGCTAACTCATCATTTTCGAGTCCATCTAATTTAATTCAACTTTTAAAATCTCAAATGATTTTATTACCAACATTGGAAAGAGATACTATTATTGATGGAATGAATGATAATTTGCTTAATCATTATATTAGGATTGAAGGTCTTCCAAATATTCCAACTGAAATTAATGTTCAAAATAAGTATAAAAAAGATAGTATTTTTAAATTAATTCATGAAGAAATAACAGAACATCAACTTGATATATATTTTCAAAATCCTGATTCTGAAGTGTTAGAAATTTCATTCAAATTTAAAGACAAAAGATTTGCCGAGTACTTTACTAATTTTTTAGTAGATGAGGTTCAAGAGAAATACACGCTAGTGAGAACTAAAAAAACTCGTGATCAATTAGAATCTTTAAAAAAAGTGAGAGATTCTATTGCTAAACGATTGGATTTAGTTCAAAAAGAATATATGAGTTATGTTGACCAAAACACAAAAGTAGTGAGATTCTCAGCTAGAGTTAATGAGTTAAGATCGAAAATGGAAGTGGAAGACTTAGGTCAAGCTCTATTAGGATATAATAATCAAATAAGAATTATTGACTATAAATTACAAGATAAAAAACCTTTATTGTTTCCAATTGATAAGCCCCTGACACCATTAGAAAATATTAGAGGTTCGCATGTTTTTTGGATTTTTATATTTGTTTCTTTAGGATTATTTATAGTTTTATTTATTCTATTAATAAGAATAACAGTCAATAAGGTATTAGTTAAGAAATAATTATAAATATTTAACTATATTTTCTAAATAAAGACCTCTAGATCCTTTTATTAAGATAGTTCTTTTTTTTAGATTATATTCGCTAATATTTTCAATTAAATCTGCTGTTGATAGGAAAATATTTTTCTTGATATTATTTATCTCCGTTTCATCAACTAAATCCAGATCATCATTGAACAAGTTAAGATATTCCTTGCCAATAAATATACTTTCCAGTCCACTTGTTTTCATTTTTTTAATCAACTTCAGGTGTTCTTTTTCAGAATAACTTCCTAATTCTCTCATTTCACCAAGGATACATATTTTCTTTTGTTTATCAAGTTTAATAAATGAATCTATCATTGAGTCCATGCTTGATGGATTTGCATTATATGCATCTAAAATTATATGATTATTTTTAGTTTCTATTAATTCGGTTCTATTATTTTTTGGAATATATGATTCAATAGATTTTTTTATATTTTCTAACGAAACATTATAGAAACTTCCAATACAAGAAGCCGCAACTATATTGTCATATTGAAATTTACCTACAAGATGAGATTCTATTGCAGTATCTTTTATTTTTATAGAAACAAGAGGAAAACTAGATGTTAATTTAGCTAAAAAATTTGATTTAGTCTCTTTTCCATATATGATTCTATTTTTCCTTCTACTTTTTTTAACAAGTAAATTATCATCACCGTTTACAAATTGAACACCATTATATTTCTTTAGAAAATCATATAATTCTGTTTTTGCTTTTATTACTCCTTCCAAACTTCCAAATCCTTCAAGATGTGCTTTTCCAATATTTGTTATTATTCCTGAAGTAGGTTTCGCAATTTCGCATAAATTTTTAATTTCTCCTATTCTATCTGCACCCATTTCAATTACCGCAATTTCATGATAGGAAGCAATCTCTAAAATACTTAATGGTAATCCAATTTGGCTATTTAAATTTCCTTTGGTCGCGTAAGTTTTATATTTTTTTGATAAAATTGTGTAGAGTAATTCTTTAGTAGTAGTCTTTCCATTTGTACCAGTAATTCCAATTAATGGAATGTTTATCTGGTTTCTATGGTACTTGGCTAATTCTTGTAAGGTTCTTTTAGTATCATTTACAAGTATTGTTTTTTGTGATAAGAATTTTTCATCATCTATGATAGCGTATTTAGCTCCTTGGTGAATGGCAGCTTTTGCAAATTTATTTCCGTCATATATTTCTCCCTTTAAAGCGATAAAAATACAACCAGGAGTTATTTTTCTACTATCAGTACAAATCTTAGGGTTCTCACAATATATTTTGTAAATTTCTTTTAAATTCATTCTAAAAAAAAAGCCCCATAAAAAAGGGGCTTTAAATAAATTATTTGTTAAAATTATTTTTTAGGTTTACTGTAATCAGAACCTCTTCTTTGGTTGGATTTTTCATTTGAAATAGGAGCTCCAACTCTATCCATAGCACATCTAAATCCAATAGCATCAGTAGCTTGTGATTGGTCTAAGAACCTTCTTGTTCCAGGGTTTAACCAGTAAGCTCTGTCTTTCCATGATCCACCCTTGTATACTCGAGTTCTATCAGTAATTAATGTAGTATTCCCATAGTCATACATTTCATTAGAGTTTGAAACCGCATTTTTATCTTTATATTTTGCGGCATCATTGTTACGTTTGTCAATAACTACTTTGCTTTTATCAATATCTGATTCTTCGCTCGTTTCTTTGTCCCAATCTGTGCCTAATTGTGATTCTATATCGCCATCAAGAAAATTAATATTATTTGCTTTTTTATAATTTCTACGGTATACATTATCATCTTCATCAGCTAAAGTTTCTTGAATATGACCTAAAGAATCAATTGTATATGGATTTTCTTGATTGGCTAATTTATCTTGATCTTTCTTTTTAGTTTTAAAAACAGTTCCCCTAAATGGTCTACTATCAGTAGTTGAATTTTGTTCAACTATTGGTCTATAAACATCAGCAACCCATTCAGAAACATTTCCTACCATATTATATAATCCATAATCATTTGGCCAGAATGATTTAACAGGGGCAGTTACATCTGCATTATCATTAAGGCTACCAGCTACTCCCATATTGTCACCTCTTCCTCTTTTAAAGTTTGCAAGCATTTGACCCTGATTTTTCTTAGTACCATTCCTAAGGCTATTTCCATTCCATGGGTATATTTTCCTTTCATTATGATTCTCACCAATATCATTTCCTACATACCCTAATGCTGCATACTCCCACTCAGCTTCTGTTGGTAGTCTATAATTTGGCACTAATAAACCGTCTTCCATATTTGTATATCTGCCTTCATCATCTGATTTTAGAACCATTTTATTTTGAATTCTCTTTTTTTGTTTTTCGGTAACAAAGTTTGCTAAATAATCTTCATCACCATGAAGATATCCATCTGTAGTGAATGGAACTTCAACACCTTCTCTATCTGGATGGTTAACTTCCATTAAGAGTCCAGCGTCAATTAATCTTCTTTCATTAACTCTGTCAGTTCTCCAAATACAGTAATTATTCGCTTGTTCCCATGAAATACCAACTACTGGATAGTCTCTATAAGCTGGATGTCTTAAATAATTATCTACAAAAATTTCATTTTCTCCTAATTTATCTCTCCATACAAGAGTGTCAGGAAGTGCTGAGAGATAAATTTCATCTCTTCTTTGACCAGTGAAATATGGACTGCTTTCATAAATGAAATATCTTTTTATCCAATTTAAGTATTCAAGATAATCTAAATTTGTAACTTCTGTTTCATCAATGTAAAATGAAGAAACAGTAACTGTTTTTGATATATTGTTCCAGTCTCCCATGATATCTTCATCAACTCTTCCCATAGTAATTCTTCCTCCCTCAACAAACATCATACCTGGTGCTGGGGTTTGTTCCTTGTATACTTTTACGTCAAAACCGCCTTGTTTTCTATCATTAAAATTCCATCCAGTAGACTCAGATTTTTCTCTAGAACAAGAGAATAGAACCATCAGACTTACGGTAACTAAAAATACCAAATTTTTATTAATCATATTTTTTTGTTTTTATAATTATTAAAATAACTAAAATTGAGGACAGCTTATTGTATTAAATGACTTACTTCTTGATTTACATGGTAAGAATAGAGAAAAAGACAGCTCATGTGCTCCAAGAGTATTGCTGTTTTCTAAATTACTTACTGTTATATCATAACTATATCCGAATTTAAATTCATCCTGAACTAGACCAACCATTAAAATAAATGAATCAAAATTCTTAACACTATGTCTTGCCCATAATCCTCCAACTATTGGACCATTGTTTAAATAAACACCATAATTAAATTGTTGAAAATCTTGTTGTTTTTGATATAAAAAGTTAGGAGATATAGTTGTTACACTATTTTTATATCTGTTAAGAGGGAATGTTCCTCCTAAGTGCGCAGTATATTTTCTTGGAAGATTACTTACACTAATAAAACCCTGGTCTGGCTGTGTTAAGTGATGAGTTGCAAAACCAAAAAACATATTTTTTGTATAACCTAAAAGTCCTGCAGAAAAGTCAGGATAGGCTACATTGTTAGGATTGTTTACAATATCTTCATTAGTAGTGTAAATGAATCCATATGTTTCGTCTATCATATCTCCAAAAGTAAGGTTGCTCCAATCAAGAGCTAGTGATCTATAAGAAGCTTCAAATCCAGCTTTAAGATCAAAGTCTCTATTTACTTCTAAATGATAGGAGTATATTAAAGATGCATTAAGAGTATTTAGATTCCCACTTCCAGCTTGATCTTGATGAACAAGTAAACCTAATCCACCACCAATAGCGTCAACATGTAGATCATATGAAGCAGAGTATGTGACATAAGTTCTTCCAATACCTGGCCATTGATCTCTATAATGAAGTGATGCTGTTGGACAACCATCATTTTTAGCTCCAGCAAATGCGGGATTTAAATATAAATGATTAGCATAAAATTGACTGAATGCGGGATCCTGAGCTTTTGATTCATTTGTTATAAATAGAATTGACGTAATTACTAGAGATAATCTCAATATATTTCTTAACATTACAATTTTAAATTAAAATTTGAAATACAAATATATAAATTTTATTTATTCTTATCTTTAGGATCTGATAATATTTCTTTTTTTGTTGCGTTAGTTTTTAAACTATTTGTAAATATTAATCTTTGTTTTAATGAAATGGAATATACTTTTTTTCTTAGTTTTTTCTTTAATTATAGCTGAACTATATGCTCAAAGAGAAGTTGTTCTAGAATGGAATGATGATGAAAATGATCATAATTTTTGGTTTGAAGGAGCTGTGTTTCTAGAGAAATATAATGGTTTGCCAGTATATCAGGAGATTAAGACGCTAAGTGATGGGGTTGGATTTACAGTTGAAATTTTTGATATTGAATTTGAAGATGTTTCTAATTTAGAAAAAGAATATTTGAGCTTATTACATAAAAATAACGAAGTTGAGCATTCTTCTGATTTACTCACATCATCTATAGGAAATTATAACAGAATAATTATATTTCCATATATATCAATTGGAAATAATTATAAAAGAATTAGTAAGTTTAAATTAACAACTAATACAAAATCCTCAAAAATTACAGAAAATTCTAACATAAATAAGATAAATTCTGAGTTAAATTCTGGTGATTGGTTTAAAGTTTCTGTTCAACAGAGTGGAGTATATTCTTTAAACGTTCAAGAATTAGAGATGTTAGGAATAAATACTAATTATCTTTCAATTAATTCTATACGGTTATTTGGTAATGGAGGAGGTATGTTGCCTTCACTTAATTCTCAATTTAGACACACAGATTTAATTGAAAACGCAATAGAAATTATTGATGAAAACAATAATGGATATTTTGACAACAATGATAGATTTTTATTTTATGCTGAGGATGTTGATAAATGGTATCATGATGATCAGAATTTAGGCACATACTATCATGAAAAACATCTCTTTGAAGATGATAATTATTATTTTATAAAGATTAGTAGCTCAGGAAGTCCAAAAAGAATTAATTCATATGTTCCAAACTATAATAATGATCTTAATTATTCAAATATATTTAATGACTATCAGTTTCATGAAGAAGAGTTAATTAATTTTATTCAGTCCGGTAAAAATTGGTACGGAGAAATATTCGATTTTAATCTTTACCAGGAATTTTCTTTTAATTTTCCTAATATTGTTAATGGATCTATTATTCATTTGGAATCTCGTGTTGCTGCTCGTTCTTTTGCTTCCTCATCATTTGACTTTACATATGATGGAAGTAATATAATGAATTTATCTCTTAACCCGGTAAGTTCAGGATTTGAAACAAATTATGCTTCTCTTGCTAATAATTCATCATCTTTTACTGCTAATGACGATCAAATTAATATTGGAGTTAATTTTAATAGATTATCTTCTAGTCATAAAGGATGGTTAGATTTTATATCTCTTTCTGTAGAAAGGTATTTAAAATTTATTGGCAATCAAATGGAATTTAGAAAAACAATCAATTGCTTACAAGATCAATTATTTACTTTAGAGATCAGTGATTTTAGCGATGATTATTCTATATGGAATGTTTCTGAACCTACTAAAGTAATAAACCAGTTATTGACATCCGCTGGAAATGGAAAATACTTAATCAGTTATGATGCAGATAGTGGTATATCTGATCAAAAATTTATTGCTTTTGATCGATCTCAGTTTCTTTCACCCAAATTAGAAGGTTCTGTAATAAATCAAAATTTACATGGAGAAACAGATTTTGAAATGCTAATAGTTTCTCATGATAATTTTATTACTTCAGCGAATCAGTTATCAAATTTTCATTATATGAATAGTGGTAGAAAGTGTAAGGTTGTTACACCCGAGCAGATATATAACGAATTTTCCTCTGGAAAAAAGGATATTGCAGCGATACGAGATTATTGTAGATATTTACAAAAAATTCCTAATAGCCAATTGAAATATCTTTTATTGCTTGGCGACGCTTCTTATGATCCTAAAGATCGAATTCCAAATAATACTAATTTTATTTTAACTTATCAATCTGAGAATTCAATTAGCCCGTTGAATACTTATGCTACTGATGATTTTTTCGGTTTTCTTGATGATGATGAAGGGGTTTTTGCTAATGATTTGTTAGATATAGCTATTGGTAGATTGCCAGCAAAAACTCTTGAGGAAGCAAATAGTATGGTTAATAAGATTACTGAATACCATCAAAATTCTTCCAAAGGAGAATGGAGGAATATGACTTGTTTTATTGCAGATGATGGGGATACTGATGACGGTAATATTCATATGAATCAAGCAGAGAATTTATCTAATATTGTTGATGATAATTATAATATTTATAATCTTAATAAAATATTCCTTGATGCATATATGCAAGAATCAACGCCCGTAGGTCCAAGAAGTCCAGATGCGAAACAGAGTATTAATAGGAGGATAGAAGAAGGAGCTCTGATAGTTAACTATACAGGCCATGGGGGAGAACTTGGATTAACTCAAGAAAGGATAATAGATATCGATCAAATAATTAATTGGGAGAATAAATTTAAACTTCCATTATTTATTACCGCAACATGTGAATTTGGTAGATTTGACAATCCAGATTTAATTTCTGGAGGTGAATATGTTATTTTAAATAATCAAGGAGGGGGTGTCGCTTTATTAACTACTACAAGATATGTATACTCTCATTTGAATTATACTCTAAATACTAATTTTATAAATACTGTTTTTGAAGATTTTAATGGAGAAAAACCTACACTTGGGGATATATTCTTACAGACCAAATCTATTAGTGGAACTTCTATTAATACAAATAAATTTATCCTTCTAGGAGATCCTATGATGAAATTATCTTATCCAGATTATCAAATAATAACAACTGAAATTACTGACACACTATCAGCTTTAGGAAAAGCATTTTTTTCAGGTCAAATTGTAAATATGATTGATTCAAGTTTAGTTGATAATTTTAATGGTATTGTCAATATTACTGTTTATGATAAGGAGAAGATAGTTACTACATTGGGTCAAGAATCTTCTACTCCAATGCCATATAGGCAACAGAACAATATTATTTATAAAGGAAAATCTACTGTAACTAATGGGCGTTTTACTTTTTCGTTTCTCGTTCCAAAAGATATTGATTACTCTATTGGAAATGGAAGAATCTCATATTATGCATATCATGATACTGAAAATCTGGATGCTAGTGGTTGGTTTGAACAATTTTACGTTGGAGGCTTTTCTAATGAAAACATTGATGATGAATCAGGACCAATGGTTAGTTTATTCATGAATGATGAACAATTTATAGATGGAGGTATTACAGATAAAAATCCTGTATTTTTAGCAATAATTTCAGATTCTTCTGGTATTAATACTGTTGGTAATAGTATAGGACATGATATTACTCTTATTTTAGATGATGAAACAACTAATAAGATTATTTTAAATGAATATTATCAATCTGATATAGATAGTTATCAAAGCGGAAGAATTGAGTATCCATTAGATGAATTGTCACAAGGAATGCATCAAATTGATTTTAAAATATGGGATATTCTTAATAACTCATCTCAATCCTCAATTGAATTTATTGTTGCAGAATCAGAGGATTTTGTTATTGAAAACTTACTCAATTATCCCAATCCATTTACTCATAATACAGGTTTTTATTTTGAACATAATAGACCAAATCAGAATTTACAAGTTCAAATACAAATATTTACTGTTTCGGGTAAATTAGTAAAGACTATCAACTCAATAATTTCTTCTTTAGGATTTAGGGCTGGGCCTATAAATTGGAATGGAAATGATGATTATGAAGATAAGATTGGTAAGGGAACGTATTTGTATAAGATCAATGTATTAGATGAAAACGGTGAAGGTATTAATTTAGTTGAGAAATTAGTAATATTGAAATGATTTTTTCGTTATCAATACATTGTAAAAAAAATTATATTTGCAAAATATGATAAAAATTAATAAAGTAATTTTAGTGTGTTTATTTCTTTCATTAGTAAGTATTTTTAAAATAGAAGCTCAGGGTACAGGTATTAATGATGATAATTTTTTGGGTGGTAATTTAAATACAATTACTACTGCAGTTCCTTTTCTTTTGATTTCTCCTGATTCTAGGTCAGGAGCTATGGGAGATGTTGGTGTTGCTACTTCACCAGACGCAAGTTCAATGCATTGGAATCCCGCAAAAATGAGTTTTACTGAAGATAATGTAGGAATTTCTGTTTCTATTGTTCCTTGGTTAAGAGAATTAGTGCCTGACATTAACTTACAATATATTAGTGGGTATTATAATTTTAATAATGATGAATCTATTGGTTATGAGCTAAGATATTTTTCTTTAGGTGATATAACTTTTACTGATAATAATGGAAATGTTATAGGGCAATATAAGCCTAATGAAATGGCATTAGGAACAGCTTATTCTAGAAAATTGAATCGTAATTTATCTATTGCTATATCAGCACGATATATATATTCTAATTTGACTGGAGGTCAAGCTGCTGGCGGCACTGAAACAATGGCAGGACAATCAATTGCTGCAGACGTTTCATCTTTCTATACTTATCCTACCCAAATATTTTCTAGAAATTCTCAGATGTCTTTCGGATTAAATATTTCTAATATTGGAAATAAGATATCTTATACTGAAACTTTAACTAGAGATTTTATCCCAATTAACTTGAGGCTTGGGACAGCGCTAGCAACAGAATTTGATGACTATAATAGTTTGACTTTTGCTATAGATTTTAATAAGCTTTTGGTACCCTCACCTCCTTTAATAGATGATAACGGAAATAT
>MDSX01034914.1_pt1 | contig 10736 bp, 9 predicted proteins | sample 811141 | NCBI WGS metagenome assembly MDSX01 (sample SAMN05326642, study PRJNA326480) | marine metagenome | isolation source: seawater | place: Atlantic Ocean: South East | collected 2010
AGCTACGTTGGCCCGGGCCCGGGCCCGGGGCCCATTTAAGAGCCTGAGCTGCAAATTATTTTACGCATTTTTGTAATTTCGGGGGAATGGGAAACAAGGGAAGAACGCGATGGATTTCAGTCTGCCAGCCCCGGGGGTGTTCTGTTTTGATGCGACTCAGGTCGAATGACCTGGGGAATGACAAAACCGACACTCCCTACTCTCTCGGGAGGCGACTTCTCCCCATCAAGGGGATAATTTAAAGTTCGGTGTACTCCGGCTAATAGTTCCCCCGGGATAGGAAGAAGCCTAGGTACGTAATGCAACCTGAAGTACTTTGGGTGCGTCTCAGCCTGAGTTGAACGTTGGAATCCTACTAGACGTGCATCTCCATTGTGACAGTGCAACTGCCACTTGCTATTCGCCATCCGTAGTCGACCGCACCCAGCCAGCTTTTGCGGCGCGGAAAATCTGGTGGCTAAATTGGGCCCGGGGGCTTTTTTCACTGGCAAGGCTTGACCAACGACCGCTGGAATCCCCGGAGCGCCGGTATGATTATACAAAATGCCCTGTCTTACTCCCACCCTCCCAATTTCAATGAACTGGGGTCGGTTTCAACGCTTTTTGCCTCTCGACACTGGAGATTCTCAAGTGAAAAGTGGATAATTGGCAGGGCAAGAGCAGAGCTCAATGTTCTGGCCGTGCGTATACTGTTTGTGCTTCGCTCAGCATGAACCCTGGTGTTAACTTGGTCTAGGATAATGTCTGGGGCAAATAAATATTCCTTTCTACTTGAATGAAATTGAATCGGACTTCCAGGTGGCAAATGTAATGCTGAGTAAGGAAGTGCCCCAAAATAAAATACTTGCAACAAATTGTCGGAGAGAATCGATTCCGACCACCATGCGCACGGTACGAGTTTAGATGACAGACGAGTTGATTTAAGTGCCACACTTCCAAATTTCGAAACAACAGTCGGGCAGAGACCAGAGTGGCAGTGGCAGGACGAGGATAGATCATGTATAATTAAATCAAGTAGATGCCGAATATCATCGTGTGTCGATTCTTTCAACACTACTGATGCGCCTGCTTTGCTAAACTTCGTAATTTGAGTCGAGGCGAAGGCAGCTTGTATATGAACAACTCGTGATAGGGGGATGTCTGATATACATTCCCAAGGCAATACCTGAGTCCGCTCAGAGCAAAGAAGTGTAGCAAAGAATGACACCCTTCTTTGGGCCGCGACTGCTGCTGAGAAAAAGGAACGTGGAAGAGCAATTGCGTCCGAAACTTGCTTCAGAACAGCTCGTCGGTACTCAACTCGATTCTTTCGCTCTGCCACAACGCTGCGGCGCGTGCCAGTTAGCGCGCCAATCAACGCTGCACTTTCCACATTGAGTCCGCGTGCACAGCGACCAAAGGCAAGTGCATGACGCCAGCCCAATTGTGGAGCATAGACAATTAGGGTGCCAGCAGCATGAACAGCAATTACTGTTGGGACAATGGGGGGTGTGGAAACGGGGCCTTCAATGCGAATTTGTTGCATTAGGGTGGCAAGCTCACGGAGAGCATCCTGATTGTAATGATGCAACCCCGAAACTGTGAGCTCGCCATATGTATGACGAGTAATATTTGCACGAATCGTGACAAGACATTGCCAGCAAGAGTTAGCAAGAGCACCCGATGAATCATTCTCTGGTATATGTGGGATGAGAAAGTTCGAGCGGAGCTCCACCATGTCGTGGCTACTCCAATAAAGGTCCACAGACCGCACTCTAGGATACTTGTGGGTTGAGTCACGCTCAAAGCAAGGAAGTACGTGAAACAGGAAAATATTTTCGTCGATCATGGCCTTGTCTGCCACCATAGTCAAAAAACGAAGCATGCGCTCAAGGGTGCGATGGATTTGTGCAATGGTTGTAAGGTCGGCAATAAGGGCTACAGGAATGCGGAGATTGCACATCACAAACAGTCGCAAAAGAAGTTCTCTTGCTTCCCACCAGTGAGCGATAGCACCCACAGGGTCGTGGCAGATTTGAAGCAATTCGGCCATGTTTAGATATGTTTCTAGGAGTAGTAGTGGCTCAACCATGGCAGTGGCAATATCGAGTGCACGACGTGCGGCCAGGGAAACATCGCCCAGGGACACATGGCAGCTTTGTGAGGATCGGCCAGAAAAAGGAAAACTAAATGTGTCTTGCAGGAACATGGCATCCAGCTTAAGTGCGGCGAAAGATGACGCCGCGCACCCAGTACAATAGGAGTCATCTGTAGCCTTGAAGCATTGCAAGGCAAGACGATACGAACAAAGAGCGTCTATTTTTACATCTTCTGCGTTTGCATAAACGACATAGCGCCTGGAGGACCATGAACACTTAACATTACCATCAGTTGTTCCATCATCGAAACGGAGATTGTCAATCTCGCTGACAAGCGCATCGACATGAATTGGATACGCCGTAAATTCAATGTCCCTGGCTAATGATGCCTGAGCACGACCACGGAGCTCATAGAGAACACCTAAAGTATAAAATCCACAGGCAGACCCAACACGAGAGACGCAAGCCTCCGCTGCTGCTACTGTTGGGGCAAGTTCAATCAATGCCCTTTTTGGAGCTCTTTGAAGCAATTCAATTTGAGCGGCCAACTGGCCACAATCAACACGATCATTGCAAAATGAAATGAGTCGGCCTTTTGAAGACGTGTGCCACAAGGGGCAAGCCAAATCTGTAGGTAAGCCTTGATATGAGTTCCATTGTTGGCCACAGGACCCGCTATCATAGTATTTTCGAAGGCGACTGATGCGTCGTAAGGAAACTTTTGCCCTAACCGAATTAGCACTGCGCACCCCGCCTTCAACGAGATGAGAGAGAATTGCGATACGACGACGATATGAAGTTGGACACGAAGCCAAAGCACACTCCAGATATTTTATGGTACTATTAGCCTCGTTTTGTCGCAAAAGAATGCTCGCCGCGGATACACTAGCCAGCAAGAATAGAAATCTAGCTTCATGCACAAAAACTGTAACTGAGCAGATGTTTTGGCGTTGTAAGTAATCTGTTTGAAAATTTTGCAGTGCTGCGTTCGGGAAAGAAACGGTACCGAACCTAGCCTGTTGAATGACAAGAAGCTCTATGGTAAATGATGCCTCGTGAGAGTCCATAATGAAGTTCTCAACAACACAAAAGACTCTCGGCAGGATAAAGAAGCTCAGTGCATTTAATTGTTCAGTATCAGCCTCAGCGCGCAGTCTCTCAAAGTATTTGCGCTGGTCGCGCAGGACACATTCGCACTGAGACATGCTACGTTGGCTAACTCCTTGGCGCATTAATACAACACACAATTCGCGTTGCAGCTTATACCGTTCGTTTGAATTGCCGTGGAATTTCGAGACTGCTAAACATATATCAAGAGCCAACACAGCATATGCGTGCTTTGATCGCTGTTCCAATGCCCGTGCGAGGGCTCTCAGCGTCGTATATCCCATTGGACATGTCAAAATACAATAGGTTGTTGGCAACTCATGGTTTGGAGTTCCACAGCGAGCTGTACAGGCTGGTAAGTCCACCTGGAGCATGAGATCCATTTTATTACATTACTAAGACGCAGGTTGTGCTGGTTCTGTTGTAATTTGTTGTTCTAGGACGTATGCTACCTCAAAAAGCAACATCTCTGCGAAACGCAGCTCCTTCATTGCATGTAATGCATTACAGGAACGCACTAAGCTCTGTCGTGCTCCTTTGTCTTCCTGTAATCTAATCGCCATTCGGTCACGAAAATATTCAATGCCATGTAGGTGACCAAGACCAAGAGCGAGTACAGCCCTGGCACGAGCATGGCTAAAAAATGGTAAGATTAAAGCGATGGCAAATAGGCTGGCTTCAATGTATTCTGATGCATTTGAGGACCACTCGCCTTTAGGTGCTAAACTAGATACTTTTTTAGACTCGCAAACAATGTAAGTATATGCAGAACGTAACGACTGTGAAGCGTCTGAACTCAAATACAGTGTTGACGCAATGCGCCAAATGCCGGGGCAGGTGCATTGCTCAAGAAAATCAACAGGGACAAGCCGCTCTGTGGTCAATGGTGAATAGCCCATCGCTTCTAGGTGCAGATCAGCAAAAACCAAAACCTCAAGTTCACTCGCCTCCTGCACGCGGAGGTTGCGGCGAAACACATGTGCAACATCAAGAAATCGAACCATACCCGATCGAGGCAAGGGCGGGAGTGCGCCGCACCAGCACCAATCGCCGAAAATCTGGCGTGTAGCTAAGCACAGGTGCTCACAGGAGGAAGTTCGCATTGGACGGTTGTGTACCTATGATTTTAATTATTAACAATTATAGTTAACAGTGAATTCTACGAGGGCGAGATGAGCAAGGGATTCATGAATAATTAGCTTGCTTTTTGCCCGAAGCAGGTCATCACGAATAGCATTCACCATGGCTGTAGCCCCACGACAAAAGGTAGCAATATCGTTAGCATCAAGTGGCAAGAAGGGAGGGGGGTGGTGTCCTTTGTGTAGATGTTTGCGCATATGTACTGTGCGAATAAGCTCTATGGCACCAAGCTCGTCACATCGCTGAACCAGGCGACATACGAGGCGAGCAAGGCGCCCGCAAGATTGGTAACAATGAAGATCGAAATTGTATACTGAGGGTCTTAGTGAACCACGGGAATTAAATTGGTGTGCCTTGCTGGAACGCGCCAAGGCGTCAAGGCAATGAACAAGGGATTTGGTCTGTGCACTGCAATCACGCCAATGTTCATTGCAATATGACATTTCCGCAACACGCAAGGCCTCCTCAAATGCCACCTCTTTACTTGGAGAACATTCACTCTCAACATATTTTCTCGGGTGCTCTGGAGATGGCCTAACAACAGTAGCAATTGCACTCGACACTTTGTCATGAATGTTTTTTAACCAGGTGACCATGCAGTCGCCCGTCTTAGGTGCACACCGTGTTAAACAAGCAGAATAACTGGTGTTCAGGCGGAGTCTTTGATTCCTGATTTCTTGCGGGAATGCCACATCCGGAATTACAGCTCGAGGTGGTAACTTAATTGCTAGACTGTATTTTTGTAAACTGCGACGAGCTCCAGTGTTAATGATGATGTCTATAGTATCTAGCTGACCCTGATGATGTTGTGCCTGTTGCATATAAATTGAGAACAGCATTGGTGGCCGTGGCAACTCAAACAATGAGTCCGTGCTCAAGGATGTACTGTTTGTATCGAGATACTCTAGCAAAGGAACGGAAGGAGCCAACTCACATTGGACGATGGTGGAGTTGAGTGGAAGCCTATCATTGGGTGAAAAGTTTCTGTGGTTCTCTCCAATGGAGAGCTCCAGATCCCAGTCCTCAGGTGGCCTGGCGGCCTTTGCTTCAGCTGTGTCCGGTGTAAAAGACACATTGTCATCAAATTGAAAGTCGCTGTCCCAACACCCGAAGTTTAGCATTAACTCTACCTGCCCCAATTCTGTTATGATTCATCACACTGGCTTGTAGGCTATCAGCCCGAAAGCATCTCGGCTGTAATAATTGTACTTGTAATTGTATGGCTAGTAGTTCCCCAAGCAGTCTCCTGCCAGCGAACGCGCAGAAATGCCACGGCCCTAAGCACCCCCAAGAAACATATCTTGTTTTGCCACCGACTCCCGCTATCAACTTGAAACACAGACTCGCCGACCCGATCCGAGTCTGGGCCGGGTCTAGCCTGAGGAAGTCACTGTGCGATTGTCGTGGCCAGCATAAGAATAGCAGCCGGTGGCCGATTCAAGTTCTGGTCTGGTCCGCAGCGTGCCGTTGCCAGGCGGCACCAGACTGCAAAATCTTTTTTTTTGCGGTCGCTCCATCATGATGGTCGCGTTTAACACCCCAAGGTGTTGTTCAAGTGAACGTCGCCTATGGTTGGCACCACGCCGGAGATAAATATAATGCATCTCGGCTGGATCGTCGAGTTAAACCACAAGCCCACTTGCGAAGTAGGCCCGGATGTCACGGGGTGCGACGAGCGTAGAGGCCGCTGGAGTGCATGATCGACATTCGCAATTTCGGAGCTTATCGTAGAACGTCCGCGGCTGTTCGTGTCGCACTTTTGCATGCGATCACAGCCCAAGAAAATGTTAGAGTTAATTAATTAACCCCATCGCCGCGAAACGCGGAGACAATCGAATCGGCCTCTCGCGACGCGAAGGCGGTCACTATTGACCGTCTTCACCGTCAGTGATCACGAAGACGATTAGCGGCCTGATCAGCGTTGGGCGCCGTCGGGCACGAATCCTGCCCAGTGGACGAGCTGGCGTTCGTGCGGCTAGAATAAGCTCCGAACCGAACCGCTGGGTAGGATAATGCCCGCCAGCCGAGTTATCGTTTGCTGCCAAATTGGCAGTGCCAATCCCCTTAACGCTCACCCCAGCTAAATAATCCTGGGTACTAGGTGTCCAGCTCCCAGGGGCGAACCCAATAATCTCCGGTCGCAACGACGAATGCGCGCCAGGAGCTTCGGCGTGCACGGGCCGTCAACGGTGATCTCGGCGACTCTATCGGCGCGTAGCATCGCTTCCGCACCCACGTGCAGGCGGAAATGCGCGCACGTGCCGTGATGCACGCCGGCACGCCGCCGACGCACGCCACGGCCGCATCGACCTAGATAGCGAAACGGGGCCTTTAACGGGCGTTTCCGTTACTCCGAGGACGCTACTGCTGAGTCGGTTTCCGATTTGGCGAAACAGAGCGCCAGCGGCCACGCCCATCATGATGATGATTTCAAGTTATGGTCACGGTAGTATCTTATTAGCCTTTCGAACAGCCCTATTTGCTGCGCTCACAGGAAAATGGACCTCTAAGCGCGATGATGATGGCAAAAAAAAATGGCAAAAGCAAAAAATTCACATGTTTGTGTGTCACGTGTGTCTCAATTGGTTCGAAAATGCACCATTCACAAGTTGCTCTATCTTGAGTAATTCAAGTCACGGTCGGAAACGAAATATTTGGGAGCCGCAAGCAATACTATAGCATCATCGCGGAGTAAATTCCGGTTTTACCACTGTCTTTTTGCGCGTTTCCCATATTCCGCCTACCTCCCGGGCTAGGCGTCCGGTCCCGGGGTATTGGTTATTATGTAGTAAGTTTGTGTCGACAGTATTTTTGTCGCCAGCGCTGTTTGGAGTAGCTTAAGTAAATCCATAGCCGTAGAGCAGACTAATAAGAGAAGGCTCAAGAAAAATCAAACGTGTCCGCGTTCGCACCAGCACCCGGGCGACCTGGGCTCTGCTAGCCCATATAGATAGCACCGACAGATTGCGGCCTCGCTACCGCCCTGTGACCTTGGCCGCCGCTCATGTTGCGTCTTTATTGGAGGCATCGAGACCCGGGCGCAAGCAGGGGGGATCCGTCCTTGCGAGAGTAATAATAATACGTAGAGACTTCCAAACGACACGGCGGAGGTTTTTTTAAGGCGCGGGTTCATCATCGTATGCAAAATTGATGCGCAGGCCTCGCGCCGAGAGGATCTTGCATCGCGACAGGAGGCCCGGGGCTCGTTACTTTAGCCGAAGTGTGGTCGAAAGAGAAAGAGAAGCTAAAAACAGCGAATCCTCGTCGCGTTCGCTGACGTTGCGGTACGAGCTGAGATAAAATAAAACCCGCAAAAAGGCCAAAGACCCTGGATGTATTAATGTCATTCCGTTTATCCCCAAAATTAGTTCGATCATTTTATATCTATAAGGCGCAACGGATTTTTTTCGATATGTGCTACGATTCAAAACACACAAACCAATTACCCACAAGGCCCCGATTTTTATCGTATCCGACGTTTCCGACGGATCCGCTTCTGCCCGACCGCCACCTTGCCACGACTAAATAAAATGGCCCGCAAGCGCACTGTCGCCGCGACTCATCAGAGCAGGCGCAATCCCTACGGTCGCAACGTTAAAGCTAATAGATGACGACGCATCGGCAAGACTTGTCGCGACTTATATGGCTGCAATTGCGGTGACTGGGATCATTTTCATAGACCTCATGTGCGGCAGCACCAGCCATATGAAGACTGCTGCGCTCAGATTAATAAATGCGCTTCCATGGAGTGAGCCTCTATATGTAAGCTCTAATTTGCCACCCTATGCGCACTAACGCGCCGGTTCCAGGGGCTAAGACGCCGCCCAGTAAGCGGCGGGCGAGGGAGGGGAAATCGTGCGTGTCTGTGTAGGGTTAGAACGTCCAAGGGCATATTAAGGCCAAGACGAGACAAGAAAAAGGAGAAGAGAAAATAGGAAGCTCGCGTGAACTGGCTGTTCGCAATGTCGCAGTCGAAATTGTCTCAAACCGAATTCGATCAATTTTGCGCGATAGCCGCTGACTTGGATCAAGGCTAGTGTTTTTTTAGTCTGTTCATTGGTCCGCCGCGCCAATATACTGTACGGAAGGCCAGTTAAACGCCGGCCGAAGACTTAAAAGATGAATAAAAACTGTGGCTGGCCATTTAACTACTACCAGGAAACGCCGATTTTCAAGTCTGTGAGTCGAGTCGCTTTTTATAACCTAATTACCCTTTTAGGACCTGCTTACTGCTGCCTAGTGGTATGTCCAGTACGTAGTAGGAGCGTAAAAAATATTGGTGGTCTAAGCACTAACTCAATTTCGACCTAGCCTCGGCGTCCCAAGGTTCTGGTTTGCTGGGTTTAGCTTGCAAGGTCTAACTTTTAACCATCTCGCACGTGGATAGGCGCAATTGGACACGGAGACCTCGTACGTTGCTGTTGAGCGGTCATAACCCTTAGGGTTTCTCTCTTTGATGCGATGCGCCTTTTCGATTGCGCGTTTATATGGAGTGGCCCAAAAGCGTGTAGCATGGCGCCATTTAGTATTTACCGCCTCTCTCCCCTATGCAATGGTAAGTCGCCTCATCGACATCCTGTTATAGCCTAGATCACACTTGAGTGCTACTTTTGACCTAACATGAAGCTTCGCGGTTGCGCAATGAATATGAAGAGCGAGAGTGAATAAAAAAATCTTAGGTGTTTGCAGGGCTCTTCGCCAGATGATTGTGTTCGCATTCTTCCGTCACAACACGTTCAACCGCACTTGCGATGAACACCAGTCTTCAAGGATTTAGAAATCTTAGCGGTGTCTTCCTAGATGCCTCTCTTTGATAGCCTCGAGGGTATTTTTGTCCGCTTAACGCAGAGGATCGATGTGCTCTCGCCAGAGCCCGGGCTTGGAGCCTTGTTTGCCGCGTGATCCGGATGGATATCCAGTCCGGCTCGGGCTCTGAGGCAAGGGTCGGCGACGGCCCGGCAAATAGTGGCCGGCGTCCTTCTCCGATCCGCCGGTACGGTCTGCGCCAGAGTACTACTAGTCTGGGCCGGACTTAGTCCGACCCCACAAGATTCCTACTCCAGGTCCAATTAGGGCGTCTCATGATATATCCTAACCCGCCACATGCGAGCTTGTATGAGTAGAGCTAAAATTAGCATGCAACTCTTTGAATTGTTGAGTGAGTCGTATTCACATGAAACTGCGACGCAGCTATCTAGCCAGTAAGTACAAAAATTAAAAAAAGATTTTGATTTTATTTGCTAGGGGCTCAAAGTCGAAAATGAAAACTCTCATGTGGGCTAAAAAAGCCCGTAAAAAGGGTACGGATAAAGAGCCAATCGGATCTAGATCCATCATCGCAAGAGGTGCGCGGCGACGCAATAGAGCCACAAGGTGTTGTTCTATTCGACGAGACAAGATTTTGATGCGGACTGCAAATCGTGACGTAACCTCGCAGGATGACAAGGTCTTTTTGTTGAATCAGTCTGAGCCACATGTCGCAACAATTAGGCAGGAATTGGCTGTGCCCTGTATTTCAAGATTTCTATCAGGAACGCCATCCGAGAAGGGAAAATGGCAAGCAGCGGCAAAACCGCCGCTGATGCATCGCTCTAATGCCCTACACGTCCAGCGGCGTAAAATGACGTTGCCCCTCATTGTGTAGAACTGGACTGTGTTGGGTGCATTATATTACGAGAAATGTACCTTAGTACTATACAGAGAGTAGCAATGAGAATCGACCAGAAGTTTCTGGCGCTGGATCGCGGCCACGATTTGGATGGAGGCTGTGGAAAAAGACGAGGCTTTGCGTAACGGTGACCGATCAGTTCGAAGCTTGCACATGCACAGCAAGCATTATCTTTTGCTTCAACTGGAAGATCATCTTAGTGATATGGCTGTCCTAGTGGAGCAGTTGCGCCTGTTGAGCCTGGACGTAGTCAAGAAAGGTAGTGACTCAGCATCTTTCTCTTCCCGCCAGTTTGTCGGGATCACATACTGCAATGAGAACTATTTACTTAAAATGAACTCAGATGTTGCATTTGTTAATGACTCGCTTCCCCTTCTGTGCTATGCCGGCTATCAGAGTGGCACGGTAATCCATTTATGTTGCCGGTTTGTGATTTGTCTCTAGAAGAACGGTGCTTGCGTGCAAACGATCGAAGAGTCCTAGCTCTAGGTAGAGGCAAAAATATGCGCCTGGGCCAACTGGCCTAAGCGCTCTGCTTGGCCTATTATAAATATAGGGCGGTAAATACTGTAGCTAAGGACCCTATTACGCCACTGGCAGGATGGATGGTAACTTGCGGTTACCACATGGGGCTCATCCAGGGAGGGATTGTAGTTTGCTGCCACTGACATCATCATACGGAATGATCTTCATACACTCTGTGGAAAGTAGGATTGAGCAGAAGCGGCAGGATCATGATCATG
>MDSX01068986.1_pt1 | contig 10734 bp, 7 predicted proteins | sample 811141 | NCBI WGS metagenome assembly MDSX01 (sample SAMN05326642, study PRJNA326480) | marine metagenome | isolation source: seawater | place: Atlantic Ocean: South East | collected 2010
ACCTCGGTGCCGGTGCGCTCCACCAGATACATGAGGCCAGCCATCAGCAGCATTGAAGAAGCAATGCCTATCATCAGGCGCAGAAGACTTTGCCTGACAACCATTGCGGATTGTCGCTTCATCATCTGATTATCCCATGCCCAGGATGGGCCAAAGACCTTACAATCTGCCTGTCCCGGGCGAAGTGTTCCGTCTGATTCTCTGACCTCGGGAGACGCATAACTCTTATCAACTGACGATCTCACCACAACATGTGCGGAATTGCCGGAATCCTGAGTCCAGACCCTGAGCAGCGTGCCCTGATTGAGGCCATGGCCCATTCACTCGTGCACCGGGGGCCGGATGACATGGGTTTTTTCCGGCACGGCCCCATGGCGATGGCGCAGACCCGCCTCAGCATCATCGATCTTGCAACAGGTCACCAGCCGATCCTGAATGAAGACGATTCCCTCGTGCTGGTGTGCAACGGAGAGATCTACAACAGTCCGTCGCTCCGTAAAGAACTTATAGAGAAGGGTCACCGCTTCCGCACTGCCACGGATGTGGAAGTCATCCTTCATCTTTACGAGGAACATGGCGATGACTGCGTCAAGCATCTGCAAGGCATGTTTGCTTTTGCGCTCTGGGATCGTCCGCGAGAGAGACTGCTACTCGCTCGTGACCATATGGGGCAAAAGCCTCTGTTCTTCAGTAACGTATCCGGCGCCTTTACTTTCGCTTCCGAGGTCAAGGCTCTGCTTGCCTCCAAACTCATTGAGCCGCAGATGGAACTCGAGGGACTGTGGCACTACATGTCGCTGCGGTTCATGCCTGATGAGTTCACGTTCTTCAAGGACATCCACAAACTGCCTGCGGGCAGCCGCCTGGTATTTGAGAACCAGACGGTCAAGATGGATCGTTACTGGGATATCGACTTCCTGAAAAAACACCCCGGCTCAGAAAAGGAGATTGAAGAAGGACTGCATCAGACCCTGCGGGAGACAGTGGAGTCACATATGCTGAGCGACGTGCGGGTGGGCGCCTTCCTGTCAGGCGGCATCGATTCCGGAACTGTCTCGGCAATGATGGCAACACTTCAGGATCAGCCAGTTCCGGTCTTCTCCATCGGCGTTAAAGAACAGTCCTTCAATGAACTGCCCTACGCCCGGATGGTCGCCGAGCGCTACGGGATGGAGGCACATGAGGAAGTTGTTGAGTCAGACATGATCCACAAAATTCCCGCCATGATCCATCATATGGATGAACCATCTGATCCTTTTGGTGTCGGCGTTTATCTCGTTGCCCAGCTTGCGCGGCGCACCGTCAAGGTCGCTCTTTCCGGCGACGGCGGTGACGAGAGTTTCGCCGGTTACGACCGTTTCGCCGGGCAGCGGCTGGCCGACTATTACGCGGTGATGCCGCGCTGGCTGCGTCAAAACGTCATGTCTCGCCTGATTCGACTGATTCCAGACACCTTCCAGTACAAGACCATCGCACAAAAAGCACGCTGGCTGAACGAGATGTCCCTGCGCGACCGGGGAGACCGTTATGCGCACAGTATGAGCTTCCTGCGTTTCACAGATGACGCAAAGCGTTCACTCTTTACCAAAAAGGCCCAGGCCATATTCGATGCGCAGGACTCGCGGGAAAAAATCCTCGCCCACTTTGACGCTCACAACGTCAACGAGCTGGTTGACCGGATGCTTTATACGGATCTCATGACCCGGATGCCGGACCATCTGCTCGTGATCGCTGATCGCATGTGCATGGCCCACTCACTGGAAAACCGTTCTCCCCTGGTGGATCACAGACTGGTTGAGTATGCCGCCGGCATTCCGGGCAACATGAAGCTCAAGGGCATGAAGCTGAAACATATCCTGCGGTCGGTCTCCTCTCGGTATCTGCCCAAAGAACTGGTTTATCGGGAGAAACAGGGCTTCGGTTTTCCCATTGCGCTCTGGCTGCGCAATGACCTCAGCCATTTTTTAAAAAATCTTTTTGCCGAGTCCCGCTTTATCCAAGCGGGAATATTTGACGCCGCCACGATTCAAACGCTACTCGATGAGCACCTCAGCGGCAAAGCAGACCACAACTTCAGGTTGTGGATCTTGCTCAACCTGGAGTTGTGGCACCGGATGTATTTTGAGAACCTGTCTGTGGACGGCATGCGGGACCTGACAGATAGGATGATGCACCGCTGAAAAGTGCACGGTGTGCGCCAAGCTGCCTCAAGGTCGCAAGTACACCAACACCCGATCTCCCGATTTGGCCTCGAAAACCCTGACCGGCGCCTTGCCGAGCGCCTCAATGACCCAGGCCCGGGTTTTGTTATCGCGACGCGTTAGCCTGAGCGCGACAAACTCGGCATCCGCCCATCTGCCTCCCCTCAGGCCGTGCAGAATTTTGCCAATGTTGCCCTCGATCGAATCGAGATCACCATGCCGACCCGCATAGTAGGCGAGTCGGCGGTCATTGCTGACCAATGCGCCCGGCGCATTGGTCTGTGTGGCGACCCATAAGCCTGCTTGCTTGACCGCCGTTGCGCGAGTTGCGTTGTCGAGCCCGCTGACACTTTCCCCCCCTCCCCACAACAATAAGACCACCACCAGCACCCGTGCGGGTGTTTTGAGTTCGTGCCATCGAATCGCCTGCGCTACGCGCTCAAGCGCAAAAGGAATCAGGATAAGAATGGTGACGGCAAGCGCCAACGGGTAACGTGCCGCCAGAAAGAGTTTGATGATCGCAAAGACGAGCAATATCGCGAGGTGCATCCCAATCAGCGTCAACCAGATCCGGTTCAGGGGTTTGCGTGGGAAACGGACACCAACAGCAAGTCCACCGAGAGTCAGAAGTGCCCACGGGATGGTGAGCTGAGAGAAAGTGGCCGACAACAAAATCATGAGCACGGCAAAAACAAACAGGGCCCAGGCATATTCCGCGGCATAGGTCCCCAAAAACTCCGTTCTCAGCACCGCAATTTTGTGGGACACACTGCTTGTAATCTGATGCCATGCGCTGCCGATCACATCCAGCGGCGAACTCGCCGCGACGTTTGGCACCGCGCCGCCGCCTGGCGCAATCAGCCACCATCCCAAAACCAATGCCAACACTGCTGCTGCCGATACCGTCAGGGCCAATCTGGCCCAGGGGGAGGCCCCGTTCTTGCCGCGCACCGTCAGGATTAAAAGCGGCGCCGACAGCAAAAACACGACACCCTCAATCCGAAAAAGACTGGCGACCAAAAGCGCGCCTAGTACCCCAGCGGGGTAGCGTAGTCCAGAAAACTGAACCGAACGAGCGAGCCAAAAGAGCGCGAGCAGATAAAAAGCAAGATAGCCCGCATCGCGAATGATAAAGGCCCGATATTCATTAAAGGAGGGATGGAGCACGGCGACCAGTGCCGCCAACGCGGTCAGCCGCTGGGACGTGCCCCCAAAGGCCCGCACCACACCCACAAACAGCAACGAAGACGCGGTGAAGAAAAAGGTGTTGAGCAACTGACCGGCCGTCTCGTAACTGGTGCCGAGCGCCGCGCCTGTCACCCACATCAAAAAAGAGAAGAAGGGCCATTGGTGCACTGCAAAGGCCCCTGCCCAGTTCCAAGCAGCGAACTGTTCCGCAGCGCGGATGTATTCAACGGCATCATTATTGATGACGTCGTCGATGTGCAAGCACCAGATTGAGGCGACCACCCCCGTAATGGCGCAAAAAATCAGCGTAACGTAGACAAAGGCCGGATCGGCCGGTCTGTCAGACAGCAAATTCATGGACACCGACAGATGGTCACGGCAACAGGGTTTCCGCCGAGAAAAGATCGGCGGTCTGCTCACGCTCGCGGACTACGTGAAGTTGATCACCATCCACCATCACCTCAGCTGGGCGCGGCCGGGTGTTGTAGTTGGATGCCATGACGAAACCGTAAGCTCCCACCGAACGAACCGCAACAAGATCGCCCGGCGCGACCGCTAGCTGGCGGTCGCGGGCAATGAAATCACCCGTCTCACACACCGGTCCCACAACATCGCATGTAAGCATCTCGCGGTCCGGGCGCCGATCTGCCCGGACCACCTCATGCCAGGCCTGATACAACGCCGGGCGCAGCAGATCGTTCATGGCGGCATCGACGATCACAAAATCTTTTTCGGGCCCGGACTTGATGTACTCCACAGAGCTCAGCAGCACGCCCGCATTTCCCGCAATCGCGCGACCCGGCTCCAATGTCACGGCGAGATCGCAGTTTCGACGCTTCAGGATGGCGAGAATCGCCTGCACATAATCTTTCGGATCCGGGGGTGTCTCATCGGAATACCGGATACCCACCCCGCCGCCCAGATCCAGATGTGACAACACGATGTCGTCTTGGGCAAGGGTATCCACCACGTCCAGCACTCTTTCCACGGCATCGCAAAAAGGGGCAATCTCGGTCAGTTGCGAGCCGATGTGGCAGCCGATCCCGGCGACTTCAATCCCCGCCATCGCATTGGCTTTTCGGTAAAGCGCTGGCGCATCCGCCGCCGGCACCCCGAACTTGTTCTCTCGAAGACCGGTGGCGATATACGGGTGGGTGTTTGGATCCACATCGGGGTTGATCCGAATACCGATCGGCGCCTTGCTGCCAAGGGAGAGGGCAACTGCATTCACCCGTTCGAGTTCTTCCCCAGACTCAATACTCAGGATCCGGACACCGGCAGTCAGGGCCTTTGCGATTTCATCACTCGACTTGCCAACGCCTGAAAAAACCACATCGCTCGCACGACCGGCGGCGGCGAGGACCCGAGCCAACTCTCCTCCCGACACGATATCGAAACCCGCGCCAAGACGCTCGAGTACCTGCAGGACAGCGAGATTGCCGTTCGCCTTGACGGCGAAACAGATGTGATGCGGCCAGTCACCAAAGGCTTCATCGAATACCCGGTAATGGCGTTCCAGGGTCGCGCGCGAGTAGACATAACACGGTGTCCCGACGCGCTCGGCGATAACCGAAAGCGGAACCTCCTCTGCATACAGCCGATCCTGTCGATATCCGAAGTGATCCACGTTCGGATTAACTGTCGCTGTCTTCGGACTCTTCTGAGGCGGGCGTTTCAGGAAGATACAACGGGCCTTTCTGGCCGCAGCCTGCGCTCAGCACGCTGGCCCCCAGCGCAAGCGCCACCAGGGCGAGTACGGCCGCCTGTCGAGCCCAGCTCAGCTTGAGAAATGCCATCTCAGTCACCGTTCTGCCAATACCTGCCTGGCCTGCGCGGCAGCCAGACGCACTTGGTCGGGAGCCGTTCCGCCGATGTGATTCCGTGAGTGCAGCGACCCTTCCAGCGTCAGGATCTCAAACACGTCTTCGTTGATTCGATCACTCACGCCCCGCAATTCTTCGAGCGACAGGGAATCGAGCTCCCGGCCTGATGACTCGGCAAGCTGTACCGCCGTTCCCACGACTTCATGCGCATCACGAAAAGCCAATCCCCTACGCACCAGATAGTCCGCAAGATCCGTTGCTGTCGCATGCCCTCGGCTCGCGACTTTTCGCATCCGTTCTCGGTCAAAGGTCATATTCGGCACCATGGCAGCCAGCACCCCTAAACAGGCATGGGCATTGTCGAAACTGTCAAAAAGCGGCTGCTTGTCTTCCTGATTGTCCCGATTGTAAGCGAGCGGCTGCCCCTTCATCAGCACCAGCAGTGCGGTCAGGTTTCCCACGGCCCGGCCACTCCTGCCGCGCACCAGTTCTGCCACATCAGGGTTTTTCTTCTGCGGCATGATACTGGATCCAGTGCAGAAGGCATCTCCCAGATCCACAAACCCAAAATGCTGGGACGCCCACAACACCAACTCCTCGGCCATCCGGGAAAGGTGCACCATCATCAGCGCAACCGCTCCACAGAATTCGAGGATGAAATCCCTGTCCGACACGGCGTCGAGTGAATTACTGCAGACACCCTCAAAGCCCAGAGTGGCGGCAGTCATGTTCCGGTCGATGGGAAATCCGGTGCCGGCTAGAGCGGCAACGCCCAGCGGGGACAGATTGACCCGCTTACGGCAATCCCCCAAACGCTGCCAGTCTCTTTCCAGCATGGCGTTCCAGGCCAGCAGGTGATGGCCGCAGGTCACGGGTTGGGCGCTCTGCATATGGGTCATCCCCGGCATGACTGACTCCGCTTCCGCCTCGGCAAGGTCAACGAGCGCGTGCTGCAGCGCGGTGAGATCGGCCTGCAGCTGATCAATTGCGTCGCGGGTAAAGAGCCGCATATCCGTAGCAACCTGGTCGTTGCGGGAACGAGCAGTGTGCAGTTTCTTGCCCGGCTCACCGGCGATTTCAGTGAGCCGCGCCTCGATATTCATATGCACATCTTCGAGTGCTGCGCTCCACGCAAAGCAATCGTCCGCGATCTCCTGTGAGATGGTCTCGAGACCGTCGATGATCGCGTGGCAGTCCGCTTCGCTGATGATTCCACAGGACTTCAGCATCAGGGCATGCGCCCGCGAGCCAGCGATGTCGTATTCCGCGAGCCGGCGATCAAAATGTTCTGAGGCGGTAAAGGCCTCCACGGTCGTGTCGGTCCTGCCGCTAAAGCGCCCGCCCCAGAGTTTATCGGTTGCCATAATCGTCTCCAGAGCCACTACCTGAATCCAGGCGGGCGGGCGTACCGGCGGATTGCGGCCGAATACAGGTGGATCGCGCTATTGCAGCGCCGACATGTAGACCGAAAGCGCATAGATCTGCTGCGCCGATAACCGGTGGGCGATAGGGCCCATGATCTTGCCGGCGCGCTCACCCGACTTGAACGCCAGCAGTTGGCTCTCCAGATACTCGGGCCACTGGCCTGCGACCCTCGGGTAGTTCGAGGGCATTCCATGTCCTGCCGGGCCATGGCACGCCATACATGCCGGTACTGCAAGCTCGGCCGAACCGCCCCGATAGAGGGATTCGCCCTCGCTGGCGAGCGCAAGATGCTCTTCACTGATGCTGCGCGGCGCAATCGTCTGTGACGCATACCACGCATCAAGATCGGCCATGTCCTCGGCACTCAGCGGCTGCGCCAGCCCCATCATGATGGCGTTGGCCCGCTTGCCCGATTTGAAGGCAGCCAGTTGTCCGGCGATATATCCCGGGACTTGACCCGCCAGCGACGGGAACCCTGAATTGGCACTGTTACCATCCGCTCCATGACAAGCCACACAGGCCTGCGCCTTTGCCTGGCCAGCGGCGGGATCACCGGCAACCCCTTGAGCTGAGACACCAGTCATTAAAATGGTCGTGATGATGAATACCCACCGATTCATTAAACTGCTCCTGTTGTTAACGCGCCCGCTGACCGGGGCCGCCTGCGCCTAGCAGGGCTGTAGCCTGTGCGGAATTCAGTCGCAGGTCTGCAACGGGACCCGTGCTGCCTGTGACTAGACCAAAACGTAATTATACCCCGTGACTTCAACCACCTGCGAACCTCAACTGCTGCGACAGGCCGAGTATCACTGTGCCGCACACCATCCCCGTGACTGGATGGAGGATACCGGCGCAGAGGTGGCATTCGCAGGGAGATCCAACGTTGGCAAATCCAGCGCGATCAATGCCATTACGTCGCGCAAAGCCTTGGCACGCACCAGCAAGACCCCGGGCCGGACCCAGCAGATCATCTTTTTTCGCCTGGATGATCACTTCCGCCTGGTGGACCTGCCCGGCTACGGCTACGCCAAAGTCCCGGCAGCCCTGAAACAGCACTGGGAAAAAACCGTTCAGCGTTATCTGGAAGAACGCGAGACCCTGCGGGCACTGATCCTGCCCGTTGATTGCCGCCGCGAACCTACTGCACCGGACCGCAAGTTGATCGAATGGTGTACCGCCGCTGAGCTGCCGATCCATATCCTGCTGACCAAGTGCGACAAGCTGGGCCGCGGCAAGAGACTGCAGGCGTTGCGCGATGCCAATAAGTTTTTACAGGGAATGCCGCTCGCCACCACGCAGCTTTTTTCGGCCACCCAAAGCATCGGCGTCGATGAGGCGCGCGAGCGCATCGCTCAGCTGCTTTCTCAGAAGGCGTAAACCCCGCGCATCAGCTGTGTGCCTGTGCCCAGTTGATGCCGCTGCCGACATCCACTTTCAGCGGCACAGCGAGTTGCGCCGCCGAGGACATCATCTGGGCCACCGCTTCCGATACACGATCTGTCTCTGACTCGGGCACTTCCAGAACCAACTCATCGTGCACCTGCATGATGATGCGGGCGCCGCACTGATCGTCAGCGAGCCATTTGTCCACGGCCAGCATCGCAAGTTTGATGAGATCCGCTGCCGTTCCCTGCATTGGTGCATTGATTGCAGCACGCTCTGCGGCCTGCCTGCGCGCGTGGTTGCTGGAACTGATATCGGCCAGGAAAAGACGGCGGCCGAAAACCGTTTCCACAAAACGCTGTTCCCGCACCTGGGCCCTGATCTCGTCCATAAATGTACGGACACCGGGATATCGCTCGAAATAAAGATCAATATATTCCTGCGCCTGACCGCGCTCAATCCCCAACTGGCGCGCGAGGCCAAAGGCAGACATCCCGTAAATCAGTCCGAAATTGATGGCCTTGGCGCTGCGCCGCTGGTCACTCGAAACCTCCTCGACCGGTGTGCCGAAGACTTCTGCAGCCGTCGCGCGGTGCACATCTTCTCCTTTTTCAAAGGCGCCCAAAAGGCCTTCATCAGAGGACAGGTGCGCCATGATCCGCAGTTCGATCTGGGAATAATCCGCCGCGACGAGCTGGCTCTCTGGGGCGGGAACAAAGGCTTCGCGGATGCGCCTGCCCTCTGCCGTGCGGATGGGGATGTTCTGCAGATTCGGGTCACTGGAGGAAAGGCGTCCGGTAGCAACCGATGCCTGGTGATAAGAGGTATGGACCCGTCCCGTATCGGGATTCACCAGAGCAGGCAGTTTCTCGGTATAAGTGGATCGCAGTTTGCTCAAACCCCGATGCTCCAGAATCAGTCGCGGCAACTCGTGCTCTTCGGCCAGTTCTGCCAGGACGCTTTCCGCGGTCGACGGCTGCCCCTTCGGTGTCTTGGCCAGCACGGGCAATTCCATTTTCTCAAACAGGATTTCCTGTATCTGCTTGGGCGAGGCGACATTGAAAACCGAGCCAGCCTCTTCGTACGCCATCGCTTCCAGCTCGGCAATGCGTTCGGCGAGTTCGGCGCTCTGCGTGGCCAACATGTCGCAGTCCACCCGCACACCGGTACGCTCGATCTTCGACAGCACAGGCACCAGAGGCATCTCAATCTGCTCGAACAGGTCGCACTGACCTCGCTCTGCCTGCAGCCGGTCAAACAGCACCTGATGCAGGCGCAGCGTGACCTCGGCATCCTCAGCAGCATAGGGACCGGCGTCCTCAAGGGGCACCTCGTTGAACGCCAGTTGGTTCTTGCCCTTGCCCGCCACCTGTTCAAAGGAAATGGTCTTGTGGCCGAGATACTTGAGCGCCAGCGTATCCATGTCATGGCGCGACCCGGTGCTGTCGAGAACATAGGATTCCAGCATCGTGTCAAAACGCATGCCTGCAAGCGTAATGCCGTGGTTGCTGAGCACAGTACAGTCGTACTTAAGGTTCTGACCCACCTTTTCCTGATCCGGGTCCTCCAACAAAGGCCGCAATGCCTCCAGCACTTCCTCACGATTCAGCTGTGAGGGCGCATCAAGATAATCATGCGCGAGCGGAACATAAGCCCCCTCACCGGCTTTGACCGCAAAGGAGACACCAACAATCCTTGCCCGCATGGCGTCGATGGAAGTGGTCTCGGTATCGAAAGCAAAAAGCGGTGCCTTAGACAGGCGCTTAAGCCACCGGGAAAAGGATTTCTTATCCAGCACCGTTTCATACTCGGCACTCACCGAGACGCCATCTTCCTGCGCTTCGTTGAGCCCGCCCAACTCAGAGAGCCAGGTCTTGAACTCAAGCTCGGCGTAAAGCTGGCGCAACGTCTCTTCATCCGGAGCCCCAATCTTGAGATCTTCCGGCCCCTTGTCGAGCGCCACGTCACACTTCACCGTCGCCAACTCGTAAGACAGGGGTATCTGTTCGAGAGAAGCACGCAGGTTCTCCCCTACCTTGCCGGACACCGTATCGGCCTGGGCCAACAAATCATCAAGCGAGCCGTATTCTTGCAACCAGCGTACCGCAGTCTTTGGACCCACCTTGGGGACGCCGGGGATGTTGTCGGAGGTATCGCCGACCAGCGCCAGAAAATCCACGATCCGGTCCGGAGGGACGCCGAACTTGGTTTTTACTCCCTCGACGTCATAGACCACGTCCTTCATGCTGTCACACATGCAGACCTTCGCATCCACCAGTTGCGCCAGATCCTTGTCGCCGCTGACGATCACCGTTTCCATCCCACAGGCACTAGCCTGCCGAGCGAGCGTACCGATCACATCGTCGGCTTCGACATCCGGCACGGACAACAAAGGCAATCCCATTGCACCGATAACTGCGTTGACCTTGTCAATCTGCGAGCGCAGTTCATCCGGCATCGATGGGCGGTTTGCCTTGTAAGCGCTGTAAAGTCTGTCGCGAAAGGTTTTTCCAGGCGCATCAAACACCACGACAAAATACGGCGTATCGTATTCGCGCATGAGCCGGCGCAGCATGTTGACGATGCCATAGACCGCGCCGGTGGATTCGCCGCGCGAGTTGGCGAGATTGGGCATGGCATGAAAAGCCCGGTACAGATACGACGATCCGTCAACGAGTACCAATTGTTTCGACATGGCGTTTGGGCTGGATTCC
>MDSX01084444.1_pt1 | contig 10734 bp, 14 predicted proteins | sample 811141 | NCBI WGS metagenome assembly MDSX01 (sample SAMN05326642, study PRJNA326480) | marine metagenome | isolation source: seawater | place: Atlantic Ocean: South East | collected 2010
CTTACATCCACACATTGTGTTCTCCTAGTTGGTTATATATAAATATTACTCCGAATCGTTTTCTTTCCATACTTCTTCTAATTTCTTACGAATTAGATTAGTATTTTTAGGTGTGGTTAACATTTTACCTGTTGGTTTCATTATAAAGAAACAATTATAACATAGCAGTGCTAGATTATCTAATGAATGATTTGTAGGATCACCATCTAAGAATGTAATTATATAAGGCCCTCTCATGTCTATCTCTCTGTAGTCATCATAATCACAATTACTACAACATTGTTTTAAATAGCCGTCTCTTACTATTCTCTCTTGTAGTTTCCAATGTGGATAGTTAGGATGTTTACCATCAAATAGGTCTTGTATCTTTACTCCCCATCCTGTATTACCTTTTGTAGTAACACCAACACCAGCTTGATTTTTGTTCTGTTCGAATAGGTCATACATTATAGCATACTTCTTAAATGTATTATATGCTACACCAAGATGTATTGCTGCTGCTCTGATAGATAAGGTACTACGAATAGCCCACTCTATCCTAGTTTTTGGAATAGGTCTACCTTTGAATGGATTCTTTTTCTTTGGTTTATTTTCGTGGTCGTGTAAATCTGATAGGTCTGACATGATTACTTTCTAACGGGCTGTTTCCTATACCTTTTCTTTCTAGGTGTGGGTTTAGCTTGTGGTTTCTTTAACTCTTCTTTCAGTAACTCTCTTTGTACTCGTAAATCTCTTATCTCAGCCTGTAAATCTGTTATTCTAACTGATACGAATAAACATATTGTAACTACACCAAATAGAGCTCCTATTGATAACCCTATCATAAATATTATTTCATTACTCATTTTCTTTCCTCTTTACATTATACGCTATATCTGATAATTTTTCCCTCTCATCTTGTAATAAGGGACTATTGTGGTGTATTGCTATTACACTACCACTATCTAAATTACTACCGCTTTGTTCATAGTCTAATTTGACACTTACTGCTTCTTCAGTCATTTCAATCATTAATTGTTCTAATTCTGGTATTCTTTTCATCTAAAATATTTCCAAGCTTTTCTTTCAAGAGAAGCGTGTTTTTTAGCAAGTTTTACGTACTCCTCATGTTCTTTTTTATTATATTGCTTAATTTTTTGTCTTAATGGTATATATGTAACTTTCTTCTTTTTTTTCAATAACCCTTTTATCCATAATAAAAGGCTCAATGTATTTCCCCTATGGTTTATCTATATCCAAATAGCTTTCTTCACCACCCCACCATTCACTAGAAGCCTTTCTCGTAAAAGCTTCTTTATTTAATTCATATTCTTTTTTCGTCTTAATTTTCCACACCTTATAGAATGATTCTTTTTCTTTCATTTGTTTTCGTTTCATGAAGTAATCTTCTGCACCACCTGGTGTGATTGAATCAATGGTATCGACTATATCATCGTTACCATCTATTAATACATATTTCATATTTAATTTTCTCCTTAATCTAGTACAATATCAAAAGTCTCCTCACCATTATACCATCTTGCTGTTAGTCTTAGTGTATCTCCAATCATACTTTTAACTGGAGCTATCATATTACTTAATTGTCCGTAGGAATTACTATAACTTAGTACATTTGAAGTTGGAACTTCTAATCCATTGAAACCAATCATATAAGAGGTATCCACTGCAACATATACAGCATTATTGTTTAAATATTGAGTAACAACATAACCCAATGTGTCACCCAAATACCAATATAAATCAGATTCCCATTCCACCCAAAATACTTCTACAAAATCACCATATCCATCAGTAACCACACCTGATACCCTATGTAGTGTCTGCCACCTAGTTCTATCCATATTTAGGTGATAATACCCATTTAAATCTAGTGGTAATCCTACTTGAAAACTTACGCTATAATCTTCAGTTAAATCTGGTACTAGTTTTATACAACCAGTAAATAAATTAAACCCTACTAGGGTGATTAGACCACAATTTACCAGTTTTTTTATTACGTTTGTTTTCTTCATTTTTTTCATAACCTTTTTTCTTTTTTTTACTATGTGTTTTACTACGAGACTCCTTTATAGCGAGCTCCTCTTCTAGTGAATCATAATCTTCCCAATTTGTAATCTTCATTATAATCTCCTAACATCACGGTTAAATATACGAAAAAAAACTAATACAAGTCAAGCTTTTTTTATTCTCCATTTGTCTAACTTGTCTAAAAACTCTGTAATAGAATGCGAAGTCTTGTGGTCATCAAGTATTTTGATGTCCTCAAGTAATTCAGGTCTATCATTGATTATCTTACTCATAATATTAAAACCAATTGACGGATAAAACACTCCAAAACTTTCTTCTCCTAAAACATTTGTTTCATAGATGACATCCTTTTCGGTGTCACCATTCAATAATAAATAGTATGTCATTTTACTAAAATCAAATCTTTTTGATATTCTTTTAAAGAATTTATATAAAACTTAAATATATCTAGTTCCATTACACCAAGTTCACCACTTTCTTGAACTATTTCTGATAAGTTTACCAATATTTGAAAGTTATCTGCATTAAGTTTATTACAATCAAACTCTACTACTATAGCATCTTTATCAGTTATCTTACTGTTTCCATACATCCATATTCTTTCATCTAAATCAAACTGAGTATTCGGTTGTTCGTCTACTTTGTATTGATGAGCATACTTTCCTATGGCACCGGAATCCAAATATATCTTATCACACCAAGGTTCTAACTCTCTTAGTAGATTTATATTACAATTATAAGCTTTAAAATACACTTTATATTTTGGTGGAACTATTGGTTTCAAATACTCATCATGTTTTACCATATGTCCCCACTTACGAATAAAGTTACGAGTTGACCTAAGATTCTGAGCTAACCACTCTGATGATTCTCTACCCTTCATAAATACTTGACCTGCTGGATTCCTCATAGCTCCATCCTTAAATCTACTACCTCTACAAGTCATATGATATACGAACCCCTGCCATGTCTGAATAAACTCATAACCAGCTAACTGAAACCTATTGAAGATATCAGAGTCCTCTTTAGATTGTGGAGCGTACAGAGGATCGTGACCACCAATAGATTGGAAGTCTTCTTTGTATATAGCCCAAGGTGCAAATATACCCTCTGTAAGTTTATCTTCACCATGTTCTCTTTCATCATGAAGAAAACTCATTAGTCCTAACTCATCAAACTCCTCTGGTTCTATGCCAAAGTCTTGTAATACTTTTTCAGGCCCATCAGGATGTAGTGGTGGTTCGATACGAGTAGCAGATACAACTTTCCCTCGTTCTAAATGTTTTAATACTTCCACATCCATATTAGGACATGCGTACATATCTGCATGATATATCATAACGATATCATTACTAGCCATATCTACTAATTTGTCATATAATATAGTGTGACCTAATCTATCTGGCCCATCGTTTCTCATTATCTGTACATTCTTGTCTTTTCTCATTATCTCATTCATCCAATCCCACGTACCGTCATCAGAGAAATCATCAGCCCAACATATCTCATGTCGATATCCAAGATTCTTTCTGATACTATTATAAGACCATTGTAAATATTTTAAATTATTTCTACTTGGTTGTATGAAACTTATTACCTTATCCATTGAAAACCTCTTTTATTAGTTTTGTCATTTCTGTATAATCTCTATACCCTCTTTCTTTAACATCTTCTACCCAATCTAATACTGGATAAAAGTCGTGGTCTGACATCTTTCTATAATAATTATCTTTATTAAAATAACCTTCTCGTTTACACTCCGCACTAGCGTTAAAGTAAGATATATTAGGAACACCAAACATACTACATAATATACTTCCACCACCACCCATTGTAATAAATCCACTAACATTTGATAATATCTGTAGTTGTATTTCATTATAGGTATTCGTATCTTTTGATTTAATTAAATCATCCATCAAAATAACATCATCATAAAATTCTGTTAATTTATAATCATTAATCATTCCTATACCTTCTACATCTGCTGATATATCTCTAAATCCCATATTTAACCCATTTGATTCATTTTGGTCTAATGGAAACTCATTATTTTTTGGTCTTTTATAAATAACACCATATCCATTTTCAGTTAAGTAATTAAATGTTTCATATAAAAATGGTATGTCAAAATAGCCCATAGGTGGTTTTCCATGCTCCACGTTATATCTATTGGATACAAAAATCATTGGTTTGTTAAATTCAAACTTATCTGTTGAATAATGAGTCTTATATGGTGGAACTGACCATTTACTGTAATCTAACACACCATTTGGGGATTTAATTCGTGGACAATGATGAATCCAATTATTAGGTAGACTATCTAGTCCAGCCGCTGAATTATCTATTGTTCTGTGGTCATATACTTCCTCTACGTTATCACAAAAATAGTAAAATGGTTTCATACCTTTTACGGTACGAACACCTTCCAACTCACCCCTCTCATGTAACCAATGTGCGTATGTTATACCCAACGCTAACTCTAGTCCAAATTCTGGATGTAAATCAATTATCATAAAATTCTTTTAACTCCTCTAGTTGTTCTTTTAATGATGGAACTTTTAATTGTCCTTTTAAACATCTATTATTTTGTAAATTTGTTTTTTTATTAATCACTATGTCTTTGTTATAAACTTCTTTAAATAAATTTAGTAACTCATACTTAGATATACACTTAGTTGATATAGTGGTACACTTAGCATATCGTTCCCAATTGTTCATCATCTTGTAAATTTGCTTAGCCCACTCTAAAGTTGTGCTACCATTTGAGTAAGATTCTGTATATCCAAACACCTCACCTTCACTATTTAAAAACCAATCTAATAAACAAACTTTATTTTTATCATGACCTATAACGTTAGTTTTTAACATTTTAGTTCTCTTACCATCCATTGCTAGATATCTAGCAGCTTCTGCTTTAGAGAATCCATATTCATCCTCTTCCCTTCTAGCATCTGTGTCTTGATGTATGACTCTACAAGTTACATTTTTATCTAACCAAATTGGTAATTCATAATTTACTTGAAACTTATCAGTTCGTTGTGGTATTGCACCTATACAATTTATTATATAGTCACCATCAAAGTTTTTAATGGATGTTTTGAATGAATCAGTTGACCATCTGTGTCTTGTTGTAGCAATGGATATATCATCTAACCCACGTAGATAATCACACACCGTACTACCCAACATACCACCATGACCTAAAACTAAAACCTTCATCAAATAGACTCAAAACCTCTCAATTCTTCATATGAATCAACTAACTGAACTGTTGGGAATGCAACAAGATATTTACAATTTAAATGTTTAGTCTTTTCAATTATCATTTTTGAATAGTTCCAAGCAAATATAAAAATAACATCAATGTTATCCATGATATCATTTGTTATTTGTAAATGTTCAAAATCAACTATGGGTATTTTTGTTCCAGATAAATACCTACCAGCTCTCTGTGGTGACTCATCAACTATAAATTCAATGTCGTCAACATCTAATTCGGTCATACTACAAAATATACCAGCTCTTCCTGATGCACCGTATCCTATTACATTTTTGCCTAAGTTATAAAACATTTTATTGAAGTCTGATATATGTTCTTTTACATCTTTTGTATATTGATGTAAGAAATTTAAATTACATATCGTTATTGATTCTAGAGCCATCTTATCCAAAACTTTCTGAGGTGTTTCTTGTTTAGAATTACTTACTGTTACACGTATAGAACCTGAATGAATCGGTATTATTTCATAATCAATAATGGTCATGTCATATTGTTTAAATATGTTATTTAATGCAGTAAGTGAATAATAGTAAATATGTTCGTGATATATGTTGTCCCATTGATTTTCAACTATCAAACTTTTTAAATAATGTACTTCAAATACAAATTCACCATTTGGTTTGAGAACATGATTTACTCCCTTGACCACATCATGAATATCAATTATATGTGCAAATGCATTATTTGATAATACTAAGTCAAATTTATTTTCAAATGTAACATGACTGTTGTAACTAAAAAACCCTCTGTGAACTTTTAATCCTTTTTGTTTAGCTACTTCAACTGATTCAGAAGGATCGACTCCAACAGCATTAGCACCTAGTTCACATAGTGGTTCTAATAAAACACCATCATTACAACCAATTTCTAATATATCTTTACCCTTTACATTATATTTTTTATCTAGAACATTAGCAACTTCTTTAAAATATTCAGACAAACTAACTGAAGATAAATACTTATAGTCTTTAAATGCTACTTTAGGATTTATCAATGAATCAGTTTGTACCAATTTACATTTATTACAAAATACTAATTGTAAACTCCATCTTGTTTGATTATCTAAATCTACTTTACTTGGAAACTCCCCAACAAAAGGAACACTACCCAAATCCAATAGTGTTATCAATTCGGTGTTACCACATCCAGCACATGAAGTTCGTTTAGTATACTCCACTTATAAAGCTCCTTTGTCAACTAAAAATTGATAAGCTTCTTCACTACTCATTACATAGAACTCTGAATTTAATGGTATGTGGTCGTAGTCTTCATTATTTCTTTCATACCCAATCATCAAATATTTTTCACTTAATTCTTCAACCCTTTGATATTCTATGGAACTAATCATTTCTTCGTGTAACTTTTCACCATTTCTAATCGGTATCTTATGAAACTTTATATCTTCTTTACCAAGTGACTTTGCTATCGCCTTTGCAAAATCTATAATCTTCATTGATTGTAATTTAGGAACTACTATTTTACCATGTGAGTGGATACAATCATAAGACCATTCTATTAAATCTATCGCCTCGTCTAAAGTAATTAAAAACCTAGTCATATCAAAATTGGTTATCGGTAGACTTTCAGCACCTCTTTCAACAATATCCTTAAATACTGGTATAAGTGAACCTGTAGAATCCAATACATTACCATATCTACATAGAGCTACTTTTATATCTTTCTGTTCTTTAGCAAAGTTTACATACATCTGTTCTGCAATACCTTTACTCATACCATACACATTTACAGGACTACAAGCCTTGTCTGTAGATATAAACATCAAAGTTTCTATTTGATGTTGACATTCTCTTACACAATCTATTAGATATTGATGTCCAACTATATTGGTTAGTATAGTTTCATATGGATTATCTTGTGCAACCCATACTGTTTTCATTGCTGCTGTGTTTACTATGATGTGAGGTTTAAACTCATACATGGTTCTGAGTATAGAACCTTTGTCTTTAACGTCACCTATCCTATACAACACATTAGGATATTGTCGTTTCATGTCTTCTTGTTTATGTTCGTTTCTAGAAAATACTAAAACATCATTATTATCACACCACCTATTAGTGAGTGCAGTACCTAATGCACCAGTTCCACCAATGACCATTATTCTTTTATTTTTTACAATCATCTATAACCTCTTTTACGATATCTGTTATTAAGTATATGTCCTTATCATTTAACTCGGTATACATTGGTAGTGATACGTGTCTACTCAAAATATCATCTGCAACTTCAAAAGTATCATCAGAAATATATTCTTTAAAAACTGGTTGACCATGGCAAGGTGGAGAATAAGCATCTCCAATTTGTACTCCACGTTCTGACATCTTCTCAATAAATTCTTTTCTGTTTATAGTATTAAGTATAAAGTAAAAGTTCCAATATGAATTTTTTATTTCTTTGTACTCTGAAAATAATTGTATTTCGGATATCATACTTAATGACTCTCTGTACTTAGATGCAATATAATTTCTTTTGTCTACAAAAGACTTTAGATGTTTTAATTGTGATAAACCTAGTATTGCTGATATTTCAGTCATCCTATCGTTTGACGCAGAATATAATCCTAATCTACCATCACCACCATGATTTCTCAAAGTTCTTGCCATTTCCATTAAAGATTTACTATCGGTTGTTATCATACCACCTTCACCAGTTGTCATGACTTTGGTGGGATAAAATGAAAAACAACCAGCAATTCCCAATGAACCTGCATATTCTGATTTAACATAACAACCATTAACAATAGACATTTTTTTAGAACCGTGTGCATGAGCAGCATCCTCAATCAAATGTATAGAGTTATATTTACAATAGTCTCGTATCTTATCAATATCAGGAGTTATCAACCCACCCATGTGAACAATAATAATAGCAGCCACATCATCAGTCATCCTATCCATAATCGTATCATAAGACATACATAATGTTGACTTATCTATATCTGTAAATACTGGTGTGTTACCTGATAAAATAACTGAATTGCCTGTAGCAACAAATGTCTCTGTTGGAACAAGTATCTTCTTTCCGTTAACACCCAACGACCTAATTGATAATTCTAATGCAGATGTGCATGAGTTAGTAGCTATGGCATACTTTGTTCCAACCATCTTTGCAAACTTATCTTCAAACTCTTTCACCCTTTCACCCTGCACTAAATTTCCAGACTGAAGTGTGTCTTTTATCTCATCTAATATATCGTCAATATCTCCGTTTGAAAAATATGGTTTAGCTCTTGGATATGATATACTCACGTATTCCTTCCTCTAATGTTTTAAATTTAATTTCTAAATCACTCTTTACTAATTTATTTGAAAAAATACACTCTTCATTTTCAAAAATAGCATATGATTGTGATGTCTCAATATTCGTTTTATCTTTAACAATCTTAAAAAATAACTCAACTAATTCCATCATAGAAATATCTTCGTCATTACATATATTATATGTTTTACCAACAATACCCCTATTTACTACCTCACAAACAACCTTAGCAACATCATCTTCAAATACAAAAGACATTTTTTTATCACCGTCTCCACTTATTTCTATTGGAGTTTTATCATTAATACAATCTAAAAAATAATCTATTCTTTTATTGTGGTCGTTATCACCAATAATATACGTTGGTCTTAATATAGTATTTGGTATATCTGTTTCGAATCTTAAAAACTTTTCTATTTCTGCTTTATTTTTACCATAGTTTCCAAAAAATCCATACTGACTTGCTATACTACTCATTAATATATACTGATGTCTATGACTACATACTTTTAATAATTCTTTAACTTGAGTTAAATTATAAGCACACATATCAATTATGATATCTTGATTACGTAATAGAAAACTACTTATATTAACTCTATCCATTTGTATTACAGTACAATTATCAGTTGGTTTAATACCTGAACGATTTAATACTGTCACATCATATTTAGTGGATAATAATTTTACCACAGCCGCACCCACGAATCTTTTTCCACCTATTACAAAAACTCGTTTCATTTAATAATATTTCCTTACATCTTCATGAAAAGTATCTGTTAAATTGTTACAAATATTATACAATGCAGAATAATAATTATCTACATATTGTTCATGATATGATAATTTAATGTCTGTGAAAAACTGTTCTTCTAAGTACAATTTACCACCCTCTCCACTAATATATTCAGTTCCAAACTCACGTGTGATATCAACTAATCTTTGAGTACTTTTTGTGTTTATATTTAGTTCACTACTTAAAAACATAGGTGTATGTATATCTAATTTTTCACGTATCCAATTAATACTTGCAATATTTATATCTACTAATTTTTTATGTGAATATACATCTGTAAAATCAATTTTAAAATTTTGATATAATTTAGACAATATTATTTCTCTCCAATTATTATCAGAAACTACCACCTCATTAATTGGTTTTCTGTAAGCTTTTGGTTCTAATTGTATTGTAAAAAACTCTTCAACACCATTTTTATTTAAAAACTTATTTCTATTTTGCCAATTACCTTTTGAATATTGTACATCATCTAAAATGATAAATACATCTGAATATTCCATTTTTTGAAAAAATCCCATGTAAGGAAAGTGTTCTGGTTGATGTATTGCAACCTTTATGTCTTTCATACATCATTCCGATTATTTACATATGTCTTTTTTATATATTCTATAATATCACCTTTTGGTTTCCAACCTAACATCGTATAAGCTTTCGTATCAGTATTTAGACTTTCTCTTACTTCACCCGGTCTAGGTGCAATATATTCTACCTCTGTCTCTCCAAATGCATCTACCAAATCAAGAATAGAATAGTTGTTTCCATTACCCAATTCGAAAGTCTCACCACTAACTTTTGCATTATATGCATTTGGAATTAATAATGACCTACCACATTTTATCAAACCATCTACAATGTCACCAACATAAGTAAAATCCCTTCTTTGTTCTCCATCACCGGTAACTGTTAATGCTTTACCTTCTTTATATAATCTTTCAAAGATACCAAGAACCGTACAATAAGCACCCTCTGTTAATTGACCATCACCATATACATTATAAAATCTACATATAGCAATTGGTAAATCATAAACACTTTCATATAACTTGCATAGTTCTTCACCATTCCACTTAGTAAATGTATATGGATTAGCATATATGTCTCCATGTGCTGATGAAGAACCAGCATACACTACAGGAATATTATGTAACCTAGCATACTCAAGTACATTTATGGTGCTATCAATATTATTGAACAAAGACTTTGTAGGATTCTGAATAGATGGCACTATCCTAGCTTTAGCTGCTAGATGAAATATAATATCAAATTTAGGTATCTGACTAACTGTTCTTATTGACTCTAAGGAATCTATAGAAACTTTATCTGATAAATCAATTTCATAATACTTACA
>MDSX01097049.1_pt1 | contig 10734 bp, 7 predicted proteins | sample 811141 | NCBI WGS metagenome assembly MDSX01 (sample SAMN05326642, study PRJNA326480) | marine metagenome | isolation source: seawater | place: Atlantic Ocean: South East | collected 2010
CGCGGTCGTCGCTCGGCGCGCGCGACGCGCCGCGACGGCGACGCGCGCGCGGCGTGGGAGTCGCTCGACGCGATTCATCTGCTCGTGTTCGACCTCGACGACCCCGAGCGCGAGGCCGTGTACACGACGTCGCGACGCACGGCGACGCGCGCGACGAACGCGTTCGTGTGCTTCGAGAGCGCGGAGGACGCGCTGCGGGCGGCGATGGCGGTGAGCGAGGTGGCGCGGGACATGCCGGCGGTGGACGCGGCGCCGCCGGCGGCGCTGGCGCTGCTCGCGACGAGCGCGGGGTACGACGTCGAGTTCGTCGAGCGGGGAGGAAAGTTTGAGGTGCCGACGACGATCGTGGACGAGGGCGCGACGGTCGGGGGCGAGGATTTCGCGGTGAGCGCCGCGGCGTTGGCGGCGTATTTGACGGGACGCGAAGACGAAGACGAAGACGAAGACGAAGACGAAGACTAGACGCGCGCGGTGAGGGACGCGCGCGCGCGCGCGGCGTCGACCATGCGCGACGCGCTGCGCGCGCCGGCGAAGCGCGTGCGCGACGCCGCGGCGTCGAGCGCGTCGCTGCCGGTCGCGGGCGGTCGCACGTTTATATTCGGCGCCAGGGCGGCGCTGAGCGCCGTCGCGCGCGCGGCGCGCGTCAGAGCCGCGCGCGACGCGCGAGAGTGACGCCGTCGTTGTAACATACAGTAGTGACGCTCGTCGCGCGCGCGACATGCCGCGCGGTCGATCGCGCGCGCGCGAACGCGCCGCGCGCGCGTCGATTGCGATCACGATGATCTGCGTCTCGGTCGCCTTGCTCGCGCGCGCGACGACGACGCGCGCGCGCGCGCACCCGCGCGAACGCTCGGAAACGACCGCGCGCGTCTCTCCCGCGGCGCCGCGCGGCGACGTGCGCGCGCTGACGATGGCGACGCTCGGGACGCTGGGAACGGCGCGAGGCGGCGGCGACGCGCGCGCCGACGACGACGCGGCGGTGGTCGAGTTTTACATGCCGTGGTGCGGAGCCTGTCAACACTTCGCGCCGGAGTTCGCGGAAGCGGCGAATGCGATAAAGGATCGCGTCGCGGCGTACGCGGTGGATTGCACGAAGGAGGGAGCGATGTGTAAGACGTTCGGCGCGACGTCGTATCCGACGGTGTTGCTGGGCGAACCGGGCGCGTTCGCGCGGCGGGAGATGGATAAGTTAAAGAAGTTTACGCGGACGAACGTCGCGGCGGAAGTGGTGAAGTGGGTGGATGAGGAATTGGGGACGACGTACGCGACGCGAGGCGCGGGTGCGAGGGCGGTGGAGAACGCGCGGAGGAGCGACGAGGAACGTCTCATCACGCGCCGGGGGCGAGAAGAGGCGACGAGTAGAGATGGGAGCAAGGTGACGTGGACGAAATTCGCGAACGTAGCGGATTTAGAACGCGCGACGATCGAGATGTACGCGCAGATGACGTCGGAAGCCGTATTCGTGTCCTCGCCCGAGGCACGACAGGCGTTCGAGAGCTTTCTCGCGTTCGCGAGCGAGACGCATCCCATCGAGACTTGCCACCGCGGTTTGACGAATTTGCTGACCACGCTCGATGACAAGTGGCCAAAGGATGGACGTGCCACGACGGGAATGATTCGCGCGGCGCTCACGCTGGATGTTCGAGTTTGCGGCAAGCCGCGAGGCGAAGACGTCACCATCGTCCCGCAATGGGTCGAGTGCGCCGGCAGCGTTGCGGGCTTGCGGGGATACACGTGCGGAGTATGGATGCTCTTGCACTCCCTGGCGGTTCGTGTTCCGGGATCGTCGATCACAAACATGGAATTCATTCACGCCATCGAGGGATGGGTGCGGCATTTTTTTCCGTGCGAAGAGTGTCGGACGCACTTTTTATCGCTCATCGAGAGCCCGGCGACTGGGTTCGGTGATTTCATCCAACGCACGGATGGTGCGTCGATGTGGTTATGGAAGGCGCACAACATCGTGAACGCGCGCTTGGCGGCGGAGGACGCGAAGGAGATCCCCAACGAAGTCAATATTCGAACGGGGGACGTTTTGGCCAAGAGCGACCCGTCGCATCCCAAGGTGCAATTCCCGCCAAAGTCGCTGTGTCCATCTTGCTACGAGCGCACCGCAGGCGGTGAAGACTCGTGGGACGAAGTTCACGTGTCAGAATTCTTGTCGTCGTATTATTTGGCGAGTGACGAGCGGCGACAACCGGACTTGAACGCCGCTACGAAGAAGGCGGAATTTCTCGCCAGCGTCTTAGACGCGTCCAGCATGCGCGACGAAGCCTCGTCGCGATTGCGCAAGGCGCTGAATTCGGGTGAAGACGTGTTTACCGTTTACGATGTGTTCTGGATGAGCGCGCGGACTTTCTCCATGTTTGCGTTCATCCTCTTCATGGCTGTCAAATCGGGGGCGCTGAGTCTGTTTCACAGACGAGCGCGCGGCGGGAATACGTCCCCGCGCATCACGACGTACGCGCGCGGGAAATACGCGTAACGTACGCTACTGTAGAACACTAGTCACAATTAATTAGAAATACAGCTACTTCGGAAAACCTCCATCCCTTTGCACGTCGATCGCCTTACTCGCCTCCGCGATGACAATCTGTTTGTTGGTCTCCACGACGTTCCCGCACATCACCATCTCCTCCAGCATGCAATACACCTTATCCAAATGCATCATGATATCTAATTCGCACACGTTTCCAAAGTGCCTGTCCAACGTCTCCACCACGCCGTGCACGAACTCCAACATCGCGAGCTCGTTTTCCTCTCCCTCGCACCCGACGACGAAGTACAGGCTCGCGTACCGTCTATAAATCACCGTGTACTCTCGATGCTCCACGAACGCGCACTCATCCGCGCCGCGCGCGATGCACCTTCGAACGATCGTTCCCTCCAGCTGTCGCCGCTCGTCCGCGGTGAGATTCGAGTCAAAGTATTGCGCCAATCGCGTCTGTCCCTGCTTGTTCACCATCAGCAAGAATCTACGTCGCGCAAAGAATTCCCCATCGTTCGTCGTCGTCAGTCGTTCGACGTCGCGTCGAGCGTTCGCGTCGCGCGAGACCTTTCGCGCCGGACGCCGTCGCGCGCGCACCGTATCGTCATGGCGCCGCGACGCCGCGCGCGCGTCGCGCACTGACGCGCGCGGCGGGCCCGTCCGCGTCACATCGCGACGCCGCGCGCGCTCGACATGCGCGACGACGACGCGTCGACGGCGTCTCGATTCACCGAGGCGTCGACGACGACCGTGCGCGTGCACGTGTACGATCTAAACGCGAATTACAACGACCTCGCGTATCCAATCGGACTCGGGATCCATCACTCGGCGGTGGAAATCTACGACCGGGAGTACGCGTTCGGGTACCACGACGACGCGAACGTCACCGGCGTGTTCGACATCGCGCCCAAGAGCGCGCCGCACCCGGCGAAGTATCGGGAGACGATCGAGATCGGGACGAGCCTGCTGACGGAGGATCAGTTCGCGGACGCGTTGGAGGCGCTGCGGCGCGACTTTCCGGGACCGAGCTACGATTTGTTGAAACGGAATTGCAATACGTTTACGGAAACGATGGTCAAAGTTTTGACGGGGAAGAGCGTTCCGGGATACGTGAATCGATTGGCGAATTTAGGGGCGGTGGCGCACGATTTCGCGCCGTGTCTGTTACCGACGAGCATCGTCGGCGATTTGCAGACGCTTCCGGCGACGACGGGACAGAACGAAGAGACGGAGGACGTCGACGGAGGGGAAGAGGTGCAGTTGTTGGCGGTGCCGACGGAGGAAATGCACGCGAGTTGATCGCTGTAGTCTGTAGAGAAGTGTTTGTATAACGTCGCGATATCACAAGTAGCTCACGCATGTCGCACGACCTAAAGGACGTCATCCTCCGTAACTACGGGCTCGTATTCGTCGTCGTCGTCGTCGTCGTCATAGTCGCGTTCTTCTTCGTCGTCTGTCTCGACGTTGTCGCCGCTCGCGTTGGGATCCTCAAAGTCTGTGTACGGAATGTACGTCGTTTGCGACACCGCGCAATCGTACACAGATCCGATGTCGTAGGCGTATGAGTGCATTAGCGTCCCCAACACGCGGATGAGCGCCTTTCCCACGCACGCGCTCGCCTTCTGGTACGAAGTCTTTGTCTTGAACACGATCTCCACGGTGTCGTTCGTGGCGGTGTCGCTCGTGGCGATGAGTCGAAACTCTTGCACGGACGCACACATGCGACCGTCAAAATATTCATCAGATACTTCGCGTAAGTACTTGTGTGTGCGCTCGAGCATGACAGCCAAGCGGCTCGCCACGATGACATCCTCCTCGTGTGACACCAACGAACTCAAGCCAAGACGCACCGCGAGACGGTGATCTGGACGTTTCATGCGTTCGAAAAACTCCTGCACAGTGCTCATGAACGTGCGCACGCCGTCAGGGCGCCCCGTGAGCCCTTCGAGGCGCTGCGTTAAATTGTGCGGTCGCTCGGGCGCTGGCTTGAGTCCGATTTGCCAAAGTAGCGAGTGATACAAGCAAAACTTGTCCGGCGTACGCTTGTCCGGCTCGTCGTCGTCTCGCATATTTTTCATCACCATGGATCCGCCACGCACGATCGATCGCACGAGTGAGGCCGCAGTATTCTTCGCCGCCGTCGTCGTAATGGATGAAAACGTTCGAAACGGTCGACCGCGATTGTCTCTCGCTCCAATGCCCGGTTTGAGCGGTAAAATGTGCGCCTCTGTGGTGAACAAATATGGATACGGCCCGCCATCCACGATGTTCTCCCGATCTAAAGCCGCGTCGAAGAGTAAATATAAGTACTTCAACGTCTCCGATAAGAAGAAACTTTCCATTTTGTCCACGAGCTTTTGCGTCGAAACGTCCGCCATGTGAGCGTAACCGCAATTCGTCTTGAGCAAACGCAAACTCGCCAAAAAATCACGACCACAGGCGATGTACGTCACGTCGCCCGTGGCCTTGTACAATAAATACGTGCTTTCGATGAGCTCTGGGCGCAGAGGATACGGCTTTTGCCCTGGAATCGCCGCCCCCGTCCGCACGTCAAAGCCTTCAGGTGTGAAACCGTAATGTTTCCAAACCTGGAAAAACGCGTCGTGCGTCGTCGTCGCGGTTTCGATGTCACCATACAGCGCCTGTAAGCCGGGCCAGAACGACATCAACGAGTCATATCGTGAGCTAATCAACTGTCCAGTCATCATACCGGCCTCGACGTACCACGGTGCTAACCGCACGTGTGCCTCTACCGCTGCGTACGCTTCTTCAAATATTTCCAAATGCCTTTCGTTACCAAACAAAATGTATGACTTCAACATGTACTCGTAAAATGAGTCGATTCCGGCCCCGACGCTCGCCTCGGCTTGCGTCCACTGTCCGGTTTCGATATCAATATGTGCACCTACTAAGCCTATGTCACTCCTGTGATCCCACAACGCTTCCAACGCGGCTTCGGCGACCCGCCTAAATCGCGGATCCCCCGTTAACGCGCTCAACGTCCCAAACTCTAAAATCAACGAGCCTCCCGCAGCAGTGCTCGTAATGGTCGTCTCATTCACTTCTACACCGTACTTCAAATTCACCGCACCATACGGTATGCCCGTCTTCGTCTCAAACGCTGGAAGAAACGCCTCACCCAAATCGTTCGCCAGCTCCAGCAACTCGTCCTCGTACCACTCAATCCCAAACCCCGTCGCCTCATCGCTCGCCAGCAAATGCGCGCTCAGTAGTCCGCCGAGGACTCTAATATTCATCTCAAACAAGCTCACGTGCGCGTCTACGTCGAATCTCGTGTTATCGATCACCGCTCGAACGCCGCGCTCGAACGCCGTCTTGTTCCCCATCACCACCATCGCGTCTAACGCGTCGATGAGCGTCACCGCGAACCCCGATTCGCTGCCGAACGTGTTTACACCCTCGCAAGACATCGGCTTCAGCTCATCCGCGGGGTAGGCGTGGACGTTGTACGACTCGAGCGTGTCGGTGAACATTTCTTTGACTTCGTCTCGGAGCGCTTCGATTTCCGACCGGGACAGGCTCGTGGACGCGCCGCGCGCCAGCCGCGGCGCGACGAAGAAGCAGACACCGATAACGCATAAAATGCGTTTTACGCGCGCGCGCGCGGGCGCCATGACGGCCCGCGCGCGCGGGTGTGTCGAAACGAGTGTTTCTCTGGGGTTGGTTGCTACAAGACGTCGGGAAGGCTAAAGCCGAACGCGCGTTAAAGCCAATCCTTGAGACCTCCGCCGCCTTTCTTGGCGTCCGCGGAGAAATATCGATCGATGAGGTCGTCAGTGCGATCGCGCTTGTCCGCGCCGTGGGGCTTCTTCTTTGGCTTGACGGATTCGGGCTCGCGCTCGCGTTTGCGGCGCGCGTCGTTTCGGTCTTCGCGCTTAGCCTCGGCGGCGCGCTGAAGCATCTTCGGCGCACCTCCGCTGGGTTTCGAGGGCTGCTGTTTCGTACCGCGTTTGTCGCGCGGTTTAGCGTCGCCGTCGGCGTCGGCACGGGATGTGGGCTTTGGGGCCCGATTGGCGTCGTCGCGCGGCCGCTTTGGAGCGACGCCCGCGGCTTTCTCCTTCTTGGCCACGCGTTTGGCCGCTTGCTCCGCGCCTCGAGGCTTGTCCTCGTCTTTACTCGCGGCCCTTTTCTGTTGTCCCTCGCGCTGCTTCGCCTTGAGTTCGAGCTTACGCACGGCTCGCGCGTCTTCTATGGAGAACTCGACGATCGGGCGCCGAGCGCGAGAGAACGCGTTCGGATTATTGTTCAACGCTCGTAACGCCGTGAGCGCGTGCTCGTGCTCTGTGAACTCGATGAATCCCATACCTTTACTCCTAGGCTTGCCGTTTTCATCCATCTTCTCATTATCGTACAGAAGCTTGGCGTGCAACACCTTCGGTACGGCTTGCGTCGCGCGTTGTTGCACGGCTTCGATGAACATCTTTTTCAACGTCTTTGAGTCGATTTCCGGCGGAATATTCCGCACCGACAGACGCGTTCTCGAGATGAAAAAGTTTGGATTCTTCAACTTGAGCTGGCGCTCCTCGTTCGATCGTCGACGCTTGTCGATATCGCTCTTGCTCACGCCGTCAGCGGCTGCGGACGCTTCGTGAATGTCGCCCTCCTGCGCCAAGTACAGATTTCTATTATCACGGTGTTTGTTCGCGTTGCGATATTTCGCACCCTGTCGGGCCATCATGTCAGCGGCTTCTGCCTTGGAAAGCGCGAGGGCGACGGTGATCGGTCGTCCTGCGACGAAAATACCGGCGCTTTCGCTTTCGCCCGCCTCAACGGCGGCGTTTGCAGAATTCGCATTGGTGAAATCAACGAACGCGTTTCCAGTGTGCTTGCCCGTGGTCTTATCCTTCACGACTCTGCAGCTCGTTACTTTACCGAATTTCATCATCTTTTCCTTCAGCTGTTGCCACGTCGCCTCGAGAGGTAAATTCCGCACGAATACGGTGACGTTTTCTGGCGTCTCGCCTGAATCCGCATCGACGCCCTTGCGTCCTTGCCACGCGGGATCCTGACCGTCCTTGCTATTCGACGCTTTGACATCCGGTGCTACTTGTTTCTTTGCTGCGATCGGTTTTCGCTCAGGTCTCGCCGGCTCAGCTTCCGCGATGACCTTGCCGAGTAGTCGAGACATCATATTCTTCTCCTGAGTTTCTTCGTCCTCGTCGTCACTCGAAGATGAGCTAGATCTATCGTCGCCGCTATCATCGTCGTCCTGGCTAACATTTGTCTTCGGTTCATCCTCAGCAACCTCCGGCGCGGTCTTTGCCGCCGCGTTTTGCTCTGCTTGGTACTTGGACTTCCCCAACGCAATGTCCACGGCGACTTGCCTACCCGCGATTTCCACCCCATTGCAATCGCTCACCGCTTTGTCCGCGTCGGATTTACACGTATACGTCACGAATGCGAAGACTTTGGGCTTGTCATGGAAATCTGTCGGCACGTTGATGTCCCAAACAAAGCCCGCGGCGCTCAGCGCTTCTCGAATCGATTCCTTCGTCGCTTTGAACGACAAGTTACGAACGATGACGCGCCATTGCTTCGGCTTGGAACCTTCACCTCCGAGCGCACGCGCCCAAATGTACTCTTTAGGCTCGTCTGCGTCTTTCGTGTCCGTGTCTTTACTCTTCCGTCTCCGATGCGACTTTGCCTTCGGCGATTTCCCGTGCAACGCCCGAACGGCTTCTCGCGCCGTTTCCTCATCCTTGTACACCACCAACATCGCCCCGCGCTTGCACCCATCCTCACGAATCTTCGCTAACTTCATCACGTCGTCCGGACACGGCTCCGTGATCGTCTCCACCTCCCCACACGCGCGCGCGAGTTCCTTTGCCGCCTCCGCGTCCACGCCTTCGATCTCGCCGCCGAGTCTCACCCCGCCCAGCACCACCGTGCGCACCGCCGCGTTCGTCGCCATCGCACCGCTCCCCGCGCTTCGTTTCACGCGTTCCCTCTTCACAGCGTCCGCGCTCTTCCGTTCCCGTTTCTTCTTCTCCGCCTCCGCCTCCGCCTCCGCCTCCGCGCGCTCGCCTCCGCTCGCCTCCGCCGTCGTCTTCGATCTCTTTCCCGACTCCCCCTCCTCTTTCCGCTTCGCCACGACGATGGCCAATTTACGTCCTCCCATCTCAACCTTTCCCGACTTCTCGCACGCCTCTCGCGCGTCGTCGGCGATGGCAAACTTGACGTATCCGAACCCGCGGTGCGTCGTCGAACCCTTCTCGCGCGCCACCCAGCACTCCTTGATCGGGCCGAAGTGCTCCCCGAACGTCGCCTCCAGCGCGTCGTCGTCGCAATCGTACGGCAAGTTCCGGACGAACACCATGACGTTCTCGCGCGGCGGCCTCGCGGCGTCGTCGCGTCGCGTCGCCATCGCGGTTCGTTCCGCGCGTTCGTTCCGGCGGCGGCGCGCGCGCGCGGTCGGTGCGCGCGACTCGGGGCGTCGCGCGGCGCGCGCGCGCGGCGGACGAACGAAGACGGTGGCGCGCGCGCGCGCCGCGCGTCGGCGCGCGAAGCGGTGCGAGCGCGGTGCGGTGCGCGTCGGAGTGCCGCGGCCGCACTGCGCGACGCATCGCGATGAGCGCGGCGGCGGTTCCCGCGCGCACGCGCGCCATACGGCTGTACAGGTGCGACGGCGCGCGCGCACGATCGATCGCGCGCGCGCGAGGGCTCGATCGCGCGCGACGGGCGACGCGACGACGCGCGGCGACGCGGGTCGAGCGCGTGACCTAAGACGATCGCGCGACGAAGGCGCGGCGACGCGCGCGGGCGACGCGCGACGCGCGATGACTGACGAAGGCGCGGATTTCGTCGCGCGGCTCGAGCAGGCACACGCTGCGAACGGTGCTGTCGTGGTGCGTCGACCGACGAATCTTTTACGACGAACGGGATCGCGTGCGGTCGGCGTTCGCGGCGAACGCGTCGCTTCGCGATCTCGGCGAGATCGAGAAGGCGCTGCGCGATGGGGAGAAGACGCTGGAGTCGTACGCGCACCCGGATCCGTACATCATTCCGACCATGTACGGGGGGTCGAAGTACGCGAGAAATCCAGAGGTCCCGGCGAACGCGGCGATGGTTTTCGATTTCGGACGAGAGCCGTACGCGAAATAGACTGAGACAAACTTTGTAACCATAGCGAGAGAGATGTACGTGACGGGGACGCGATCGCGGTGGTGCGCGCGGCTAAAGTGCTACGACAATGCGCTAAGGCTATGATTCGGCGCGCCTACCGCACGCCGGCGTATTGCGAAAAAGCGGGCGACTGGAAATCGAGTTGGAGCGAGCGGCCGAGCGCGCGCGCCTGGTCGCGCCTCGGCCCGAAAATCTTAATCTGTCGCACGTGCGTGTCGCGACCGTTCTGATGATTCGCCAACACCGCGATTTGAATGAAATACGCGCGTAAATAGGAGGAATCGTCGACGCCGCGCAGGCGCACGCGCACCCAACCGTTCGGTTGCTCGAGCTCCACCAGTCGCACCTCGCGTAAATCGTGACACGACGCCCCCGCGCGTATGGAGATCAAACTCGGCGTGTAACTCTCGTCCATCTTATACTCGCACCAAAGCGCGATCTCACACAGCTCCGCCTTGTGTTGAAACTGCGCGTTGACGACGTGCGGCTGCGCGCCGTCGCTCTGCCAAAACGTCGCCAAATCGTCGTCTCGCAACAGCTCCACCCCATTCCCCGGTTTCGCGCTCGCCACGCTCCAAACCGCGAGATGTCCGACCTCTCGCTTCTTATCTCTCGTCGTCGCGCCCTCACCGCGCCTTTCGCCGCCTCGATCGCCTTCCTCGTCGTCGTCTTCCTCGTCGTCGCTCAGCGTCGCCGCCACTCGCGCGACGCCGTCGCCCTCGCGCCCGCCTCGCGCGCGCGCCGCGCCGCGCGCCCCGAGCCGCCTCCCCCCCCCGTCGCCATCCTCGTCGCCGTCGTCCTCGTCGTCGTCGTCCTCGTCGTAGTCGTCGTTCAGCTCGCGCTCGCCGTCGTCGCGCGTCTCGCGCGCGCCCTCGCCGTCGTCTCTCCCTCCGCCGCGCGCGCGCGCCGCGCGCGTCCGCGCGTCCGCGCTCGCGACGATCGCGTCCACGGACGCGGCGTGCGCGGCCTCGTCCTCGCTGTCGCTGCGCAGCATCGCGCCGCGCCGCGCGCGCGCGTCTGCGGCGTCGCGCGTCCAGACCGACGCAGCAGACCGCGCCGCGCCGTCGCGGTCGCGCCGAGCGCCGGGCGCGCCGCCGCACCGC
>MDSX01038643.1_pt1 | contig 10731 bp, 2 predicted proteins | sample 811141 | NCBI WGS metagenome assembly MDSX01 (sample SAMN05326642, study PRJNA326480) | marine metagenome | isolation source: seawater | place: Atlantic Ocean: South East | collected 2010
ACCTCCCTCAATGACCGGATTCCGGCGAGATTCGTCCGTAAAGGGACAAGAGTTCAAGGACAGCCTTCGGTTCGCCAGCAACGTAAGCCAAAGGCTTGCCTGAATCCGGGGAATTCACATGGGGTCGACCATCAAACTCGCACGCACCATTGGACTGAAGACGCTGGTCATTCTGTCCCTCTCTTCCATGCTTGGATCTGGCCTGTTCCTCCTCCCTGCGTTCGCGCAGGAAGTGGCTGGACCTGGGATGTGGTTTGCGTTTCTCCTCGCGGGCAGTGTGGTCATCGCCAGCGCCTATTCGAAGGCTGAATTGGCGAGTGCCATGCCCAAATCGGGAGGATTCTACGTTTACGCTGAGCGAACCTATGGGTACCTTGTCGGGACCATCAGTGGCCTCGGTCTCTTCGCCTCATTCATGCTCAAATCTGCCTTTGCGTTGGTCGGTTTTGCAGCTTACATGGAAGTCATCACCGGACATTACGACATCGACGACGTGAATTCAAAGGCCATTGCGATGGTGCTGTTGGTGTTCATCCTCATCGTGAACCTCACCGGTGTGAAAGCGATCAAGAAAGTGCAGGTTCCCATCGTCACAGGAGCCGTCGCGGTCGTGGTCCTGCTGTGCATCATGGCCCTGTTCTCGAGTGACCTTGACCTTGCTCGCCCCATGGCCGACTTCCAGCCGTTCACCCTGAAGATGGGAACGGCGGCAGCGCTGGTGTTCGTCGCCTTCTCTGGCGCCATCAAAGTGGGCGCCATTGGTGGCGAGGTCATGCAACCAGAGGAAACGCTCCCCCGAGGCATGATTCAGTCGTTGGTCATCGCAACGGCCCTGTATGCAGCCGTGGCGTACATCATGGTGGCCGCAATGGATGCGGATTGGTACATGGTTGACGGCCATGCCGTTGAGAATCCAATCACGGTGTTTGCCCAGTCGGTGGCAGGGACGACGGTCGTGCTTCTGGCGTCCTTGGTGGCCATCATTGCCATGGCCTCGATGGCCTTGGCCGGCGTGCTTTCCTCGTCGCGCTTCATCTACGCCATGGCCAAGGACGGCGTTCTTCCTGCACCCCTCGGCCAACTGAATGAGCGGTACCAGACCCCTCACTGGCCGATTTTGCTTACCGGCGTGCTGATGGCGGTGTCGATCTATTCCTTTGACGTCCACGTGATTGCAGAACTGGCCTCTGGATTCATCCTCATGGTCTTCATCGTGCTCAATTTGACCGTCGTTGTGCTCCGCAATGCAGGCCCCAATCATGCATGGGACCCACCGTACCGCTCGCCGCTGTATCCGCTCCCCCAGATTTACGGAACAGGAGCAGGGCTCGCGCTGCTCATCCTGATGGGGGAGAAGGCCCTCTACGGCGGCACGGGCGCCATCCTTCTCGGTCTCTTGGCTTGGTTTGCGTACGGCAGAAGGAACGTTCAGCCGCGTGATGGACCAACGCCGCTCAGTGCTTTCTTCGGACGGGCCGACGACGCTGAAGTGAACGACGAAAGCGAGTGATCACGCCTCGGTCTTGGTCCACGAACCGTCCTCGCCGACGGTCCAATGCTGCACCGTGGCGTTGGCATCAACGTACCACCCGGTCGAACCCTGTTCTGTGCCTGGGATTGCTTGCATCACGCCCGTGGTGGTGGCTTCTTTCGCCATGGCGTCCAACACGTCAGGTTCCAGCGTAGGCTTCGTCAACGCAGCGTCTTCGATTGGACCGGGTTCGTCCGCGAAATAGACCCCCACCTTTTCATCGTCCTGATCCACCAAGTCGGTTTGATCCTCATCGAGTATCTCGGTATCCAGAACCTCAAGGGATTGGCGACGAAGCAAGATGACCAGCAAGCCAAACAAGGCAAGGAGCAACACGCCACCGAGGCTGACGACGCTGTTTGAGGACCCCAAGGAACCTCCAAGCAACACGGATTCCACCTCGAACCACGTTTGGGCCTGCAGGCCGTCGTTCGTTTCTGCCGTGCAACTTCTGTCGGTTCCTGACTTTCGCAGATCCAAAGCCCACGTTGCATCGACGATGTGGGTGATTGAACCGGCGTTGCATGATAGGCTGACGTCATCGGCGGTGAACGAGACGCGGTTGCTGTGAACGTCCACCCCGTGAACGGACACCAGGGCGGTTTCTCCTTGCGCCATCTGACGGCCATCGACTTCGACGAACAGGCGCACTGCGGGCCCTGAGTCGATGGTCACATCGATGTTCAGCACGGCCTCATCCGACAGCAGCGCCAGCGTGTGATCGCCGGCCATCTTGGGAACGATGGTCCAATACCCTGGCCCGGAGGTGGAAGGCTCGACGGTCAACACCGATGCATTCACGTTCGTGCTGAGGTTGACAGCAGGACCAACGTTGCCATGCAGGTCAACTCGGTCAAGGCGAATCTCGGCAGGGACACCGGCCACAAGTTGTTCTGGAAGCGGTGCTTCAAGGGCCAGCATCGAGGCCGCTCCCGGTTCGACCGTCAGGCGAACCAAACCAAACACGCCGTCAGCGTTGGCTCGAATGACGTGCCCACCCAAAGAGGTCGGCGCCCATTTCCCTTGCGAGGTCCGGAGGTCAAACGTCGCGTCGAGACCGTCCACGGTCCAATTGAGTTCAACGCCCTCAATGGCGTGTCCAAACGCGTCGGTCAAGCGAGGAGAAAGATCGACGGCTCGGTCGGCGGGTACAAGGTTGGACGCAAGCTCAAACGTGATTGAGGCCAATCGTCCAGGGCTGACCAAGGACGACCATGTGGAGGAATACGAGGCGTTGGTGGAGGGGTCGGTCCAATCGGCGTCCAATCGCCACGAACCGATGGACGAGGGCTCGATGAAGGCCACACCGGAGGTGACGACAACGTCCGCTTCGGTGCCGTCCACCAACGTCCATGAGGCGTTGACCACACGTCGATTGCCTGCTTGGTCGATCGCGAAGGCAGACAAGACCACGTCATCGCCTGCATGGAGTTCGTCATGAGAGGCGTGCGTTTCGAGCCGCGTCACGTCACCAAAGACCACGTCAACGTCGAGCACAGCCGTCAAGCCGGAATCCTGCACCTCCAATCGAACGGGACCGATGTCCACCGGGGTCCAGATTGGGCCTGCATCGGAGGCTGCGACCTGCCCGGAAGGGATGGTCCAATTTGACAGCGAGACCTGCACCGGGGCTGAAGCGCCCAAAGAATCGCTCAACAGCGCCTCCAAGGTCACAGGTTGCCCTGCGCGCAGCGACGTGGAGTTCTGGTTCATCTGAATCTCAAGCATGGCCGCGTCAGCGGGAAGGACGGCGACGCTCCCGTTGGCGCTGAGGTTGCCAGCGACCGAGGTGGCGGTGACGTTCCACACGCCTGGGCGGGTGGGGAAGAAGACGCCGTCGGTGTCGACGACACCGTGGTTTGACGTCCAACTCAGGCCACCCACGACGTCGTAGGGCATAGGAAATCCATTGGCGTCAACGAGGAGTGGCTTCAGGAGCAGGCCTTGGCCGCTGCGCATGGACATGCCTGAAGGGAACACAATGGCGACGGGATCTCCGGGGACAACTTCGACGATGTCCACCGATTCAATGTCGAAGAGGCGCATGCTGATTTCGATGGGACCGGGTTCAGCAACGACCACCACAGGAGACCCCACGCCTTGGGCAACGCCGTCAATGAACCACGCCACGTTGTTCAACGACTGTTCGTTGCCTTTCGCATCGACGCCAAGGGCGTTCAGCCTGAACGGGCTTCCTGCCACCGGGGTTTCGGTCAAGGCCAATTCAAGATCGGCCGGACGGCCAGCCTCGACGGTAATTTGTCGGCTGGCGAGCAGACCTTGGTGCTCGGCCGTGACGCTGACGACACCTGCAGACCACGGGATGAACAATCCGGTTTCTTCCATGCTCCCGTTGGTCACGGTCCAGTTGATGGCTCCAGAAACAGGCTGCCCAGACGAATCCTTGAGCTCCGCCTGAAACAGCAAAGCCTGATCGGCCGTGATGGTGGTCCGGTCCACGTCCAGCACCAAACTTGTGGCGTTGCTTCGCGACGGGGTCACGTGGTGATCGAGCACTGGACCCGCGGAAGGAAACAGCAGAAGCAGCAACGCTGCGAGGACCAAGCCCTGCCCTGCCGCTGGCCACTGGCGCATGTCAACCGCCGCTCCATCGCCTCATGGGACTTGAAGGGACCGACGAATCAGTCCGTCCACTCTTGCCAGTCGTCGTCGCCTTGAGCGCGGTACCACCAGGTGCCGGCTTCGTCTTCGTACCATTCCGTCCCGTCTTCGTCAACGCGATAGTCCGATTCAGTCTCTTCCGGCTCATCCTCAGTAGGAGGTTCAGGTTCGGGTTCGCTGGAGGTCGGGGCTGGACCAGACGGGCCCGGTGCTGGTCCTGACGGACCTGGCGCTGGCCCAGATGGGCCAGGAGCAGGACCACTTGGACCCGGAGCCGGACCGGTTGGACCAGGAGCATCGTCGTCGTCGTAATCGTCGTCATCGTCGTCGTATTCGTCCTCCGAGCCGCTTCGCAGCACCCGCAAAACCAGCACCAAAAGCGTGATCACAACAATGGCCCCAAGCGCTGATCCGATGTAGGACACCGGAGAGTTGGCGGCGTAGAATCCGGCCAAGGTTGGCTCAACCATGATCTCCGCAGAGCCACTGACGGTTCCAACGGTGATGGTGATGGTTTGCGATTCGCTGTTCATCGTGTCCACGGTCCAGACGCCGCTTCCTTGAGCGGTCACGGTCGCGTCAACGTCCGAGATGTCGGCTCGTGTGGAGGGCGGCACCGGGATGACGTTGTTGAATGCGTCATAGGCTGTGGCCGTCACCGTGACTCGTCCAAGTTGTTCAACCGACGTGGCGGAAAGCTCCAGCACGAAGCGGTCGACGGTGGCTTGGGCTCGGACCGTGACGGTCCACACCCCTTCGACGCCGTTGACGGAATAGTCGAGGCTGTGGTTTCCTGCGCGGCGAGCGAAGTAATCGTAGGTGGCTTCGTCGGTGGCGTTGATGTCGGGGGCTGTGGCGCCGGACTCGGTCCAGAGCACGTCCTGTGGGAAGGCATTGCCGTCCGCGTCGTAGCCGGTCACGCTGATGCTGACGTGGTCGCCAGCGGTCAGCACATAGCCCGGTTCAGGAGCCTCGAGAGCGACGGCCATGCCGTGACGAATCACGAGGTCAACGGCCCTGACAATCGGGGTACCCGCGTTGGTCAAGCCGGTGACGCTGACGGTGTAGTTCCCGACCAGTGTCGCATCCCAAATCATGCCTGCGTTGCGGAGGGCATCCCCGATGTCGGTGGACGACCCTGCTTCGTTTTCGATGGCCCAAGCAAAGCCGTCGGTCGGAATGGGGTTGCTTTCTGCGTCGCTTGCCGTGACGCTGAATAAGACGCCGTCGTCTGACGTCAACTCAAGCGATTCACCTGTGGTGCCTTCGTCAAGGGTTGTGGCGCTCAGCGTGAGCACATACAGGTCACCATGGCCGACCGTCATCGAGATGGTGGCGGTGTACGTCGACGTTTCATCCAGCACGTAGGTGGCGGTCAACGTGTATGCGTCCGTGCTGGCCAAGACCGGACGGAACGTGGTGGCGGGGGCGTCGATGTGAGACAGCGCCGATTGCTCTGTCCACGTGCTGTGGGAAAGGCTCCAGTTGGCGCTGACGCTCCAGCGGTTGCCTTTCTGGTCCACGGCCTTGACGCTCGCGGTCAGCATCTCGTCAGCCGTCAACTGGAAGGCCTGGTCGTTCACGTCAGCGGAATCCACCACCATCGTCAGGTTGACCATCGCACCCTCGCTGACGGAAACGGTCACCGAGGTTGTGAATGCCTCGTAGCGTGCTTCGATGACCTTGGCCCCACGCGATGTGGGAGACCACTCGGCCGGTTGTCCAATGATCATCGAGCCATCGGCCACGCGGGTCCAATTGCTCTGTGGAAGCACCACTGCAAGCCGGTTCCCACGCACGTCGATGCGGGTGGTGTTCAGGTAAACCACGTCGTCTGCGGTGATGCTGGTGGACGAGGCCACCAACTCAAGCGCGGCCATTTCGCCGTGGCCCACTTCGAGGTCCAGCGAACCTTGGGCGCCGGAAGACGAGGTCACGCTCAGCGTCCACGAGCCGACGTGATCCGCCGTGTACGCCATGCCGGATTCGGAGTAATTCCCGTTGGTGGTGGACCAACTCAGTCCACCGGCGAACGCGACGTCCATGACGTTCCCGTACTGGTCCACCACAACGTGCGTCACGTCACAACTGGTGCCTGCAGGAATCACGCCATCGCAGCCACTCAGCAGAATGGCCGTGGGCGAACCAGGCAAGACATCGACGTTGACCGTCGTTGTGATGCTGCCCCACGCAACGTCCACAGTCTGAGCCCCGGACGTGTAGGGGGAGAAGGTCGCTCCTGACATGCTGCCGTTGCTTGGCGTGTAGGTGATGACCTCGCCAGAAACAGGGTTGCCGTAGTCGTCGGTGACTTGGGCGTTGATGGCAAGGGTCTGGTCCGCCGTAATGGTGGTCGTCAGCGGATCGACGACCAAGGTCGTCGGCGTGTTGGGAATCACGTTGACCACGAAGCTGTCGCAGATGGCTCCGTAGCACGCGGTCACGGTTTGGCTTCCTGCGGTCACAGGGGTCCACGTGGCGCCTTGCACGCTTCCGTCGGTCACGTGGTAAGTGATGCCGGCAGGCGACATGCTGCCGCCGGTGAAGTTGGAAGCGTCAACAAAGATGCTGGCCGACGTACCCGCCGTCAGCGTGGTGGTCTGGAGGGTGGTGCTCAGGTCGTAGACCTCGGTGTAGTTCAGCACGACGACCGGACGCTCTGAGAATCCTGCTTCGCTGGTGCCCACCGTGAAGGAAGCAACGCCCGTGTCCGGCGTCGCGACGAGCATCCACACGTGATCGCCGTTGAGGGTCATGCCTTCGAAAGTCAACGGCACCGTGACCCATCCGGTCGTTCCGTAAGGCACGCTCACGGACGAGAGCGCTGGGCCGTGGTCCACACCGGCCGAGAGGCCGGGGGTGGCCCACGCATTGCCCGGGGAACTCTCGTTCCAGGTGGAGGAAGCCTCGCCCCATGCCGAAGGGTTCAGCAATTGGTGTGCGGTGACCGTCATCGAGGTCGTACCGCCGGCCCCGTCCCAACCGTTGGCTGGCAGGTAAAGTTCCACGTGAGCGGTGTGAGCGCGCAAGGTCGTGAGCAAGGGCACCTGGCCGAAGTCCACGGCAAGGATCATTCGGCATGCATCCACCACGTTGACGCCGCCGCATCCGGTGCCGGTGCCGAGCATGGCCTCTGCCACAGAGCCGTAGTTGGTGGAAGCACTGGCGTTGGTGATCATGCCTTCGCGCACACGCGTGTGACCAAGTTCGGCCACTTCGTTGCCGGTTGAGAATTCGTACCTGTATCGATCGTCACCGTATGCAGTGTTGTCCGGGTCGCCCAAAGCGAAGGCCCAGCGCGACGAGGAGGGACCTGGAATCGACTGGTTGACTCCCTGAACCCACCACTCGTACGCCACACCAATGTCGAGGGTGGACTCCACACGGAAGGTCGTGCTGTTGAGGAACTCGCTGTCGATCCATGAACGGTAGGTTTCGACACCGCTCGGTCCAGAAAGCGTGAGAATGTAGTCAGTCGCGTCCGGGAGGGCCGCCCAGGTGAGCGTTGGCTCATCCCCTGATTCGAGGAGGTTGCCGTTCGTGTTGTAGATGACCGTGCCGTCCGCGGGTGCCAGAAGCGTCGGTTGGGAAGGCGGTTGAATGCCATCGACGTTGTCCACGTACTCGAGGTGGATTTGTGGGTGCCTCGAGGTGTTGCTCGTCGACTCAGAGCCCACGAAGGTCATCGTCGAGGAAGGCGTCCCCACCACTTCAAGCCGCACCGTCATGGACTGGTTGCCGTTGGCGATGTTGGATTGCGCCAAGCTGGTCAAGTCGAAATCGACGAACCCGTCCGGTGGCGTGAGCGTCAGGGTTGAACGCGTCACTTCGGTGGTGGAACACGTCGGAGCGTTGTTCCACGTTACGGTGGATTCGGTGAAGCCCCCGCAGGCGTAGGCCGCGACCGTCAACGAGGTTGGCCCCACGGTGTTGCGGTACAAACGAAGCAACATTTGGGTCGGCGTCATCGCAGTTGGCCAAGGCAGGTCTGAAAGATCAACGTCCACCATGATCGCGGCTTCGCCGCTTCCGGCCGCGCCTTGCCCGAGGCTGAGGCTGGACGCGCCACCCGCGTTGGTGTTCGGGGTGGCCGAAGAGACGGTGGCGTCCGTGAAAGAGGGCACACCAGGCGAGGTGCTGAAGACGGAATTTCGGCTCAGCGTCACGGTATGGTTGCCTTGCCCGTCGTCCGAGCCCTGATCGTCTGCGTGCCGGAAGGAAGCAGAATCCGACCACGCGCCAAGGCGATGGTCTTGCTCTGCGCGGACCATCCAATGGTGCCAAAGGTCGGTGTCGAGGCCTGAGAGGGTGCGGTTGTAACTCGTTGCGGCTGCGTCGAAGGTCCCCGCGCCACTGCCGGTGGAATCATGGCAGACCAGATCTACGAGGAATCGGGCATCAGAAGCGATGCACACTTCCCAACCGGTGGCGTTTCCGACGCTGGAACTCCAATCCACCTCAACGGTTTCTGCACCGCTGGGTCGAGGCGCGGAGAGGTTCCAGAGCGTGGAACCCGTCGAAGGTGAGGTGAGGGTTGGAGCACTTGCGGACCAGCCCGACGTGGTCCGGTAGGTGATGTTGAGCACCGGCCGGTCCTCGGTCGAAGAGGCGTCACTTGAGTGGAAACTCTGGCGACCCATGCCCGATCCAAGGCTTTCTGCTTGGAGCATGAAGGCCACGGGATCACCGTTGTCGAGCATCTGTTGAACGAGGGCAGTGACGTTCCAGCTGTACGCTGTGTCGATCGCCGAGACCCACGTGGTTTGCCCAACGGCAGGAATCGTGGTGTCGGTGCTGCTCTGGTAGCCACCAGGCGTGGCCCATTGGCCACCTGTGCCTGGTCCAAACCACGTCGCGCCGCCGTCCCATGCCACGCTGGTGCCAGACACGGACACGTGAACGCCAGAACCAACCGACGTCCCCGTTGTGGTCATCTCAAGGCTGGCGTTGATGATCTCCAACGTTGCGGGGAGGGGGAGCGGACTCATGTCAAAGGAAATCAGCGAGGACGCACGTTGGCTGGTGCTCGATGAGAAAAACGAGCGACCCACGTTGAGCGTGCTGCTCGTGTTGTAGGCGGTGGTGGCGGTTCCAGAATCGATGTTCGTGTCGGTGATACCTGTCGGCATCAGGACGGTGTCGTCCACGAGGCTGCCGTATTGCATGCGGTACCATGCTTCGTCGGCGTCGATTTCACCGGCCATCACTTCAGGGATGTGAACGGTACGTTGGGCGGACCACGGCCCGTACATGTCATCGTCGACTTCACGGACTTCCCAAACCACGGTGTCGAGGGCACCAAGGTCCTCCTGTGGGGTGTAGGTGTACAAGAAAAAGCCCGCATCCTCTCGGCTGTCGTAGGTCGTCCAACCTCCGGAGAGGAAGGTGTCGGCGCTCCAAGCATCGTAGATGCGAACTTGGTAGGACACAGTGGAGCCTCCCGCGGCGGTTGGGTTCCATGTGAGCACAGGGCGCTCCTCTGGGATGAGGGCATGCGATGACGTGTCAAACGAGACGGCTTCATCGGCTGGGCTGATCAGCGACGGGGAGCCAGAAGGCGCCGAAGGCGTGCCGCTTTCCCACGTGAGGTTCAGCCACGGACGTTGGTTTGAGGCCGCCTCAATGCTGCTCAGCAGCACTTGTCCCGAAGCATCGGCATCCACGAGGAGGAGGATGTCCAATTCATCGTCGCCGCTGGCCAAGGCCGCTTGAACCAGATCAGCGACGTCCCACGTCATCCAGCCTGCGCTGACGGACGAGGCGTAGGTGGCGACGCGGTCGCCGAATTGGTTGACGCGATCGACGTCTGCGTAATGCCAGCCGGGCGTGGAACTCGCGGTGACGCCTGTCCACGTGTTGGTGCCGTCGTAGGTCGTCTCGTTCGCTGACGCGTTCCAATCGACCAACGCTGGCAGGATTCCAACGTTAACCCCAACCGCGGAGGACAATTGAGAGAACATGTGCAAGTCTGCCGACTCAACGTGGGCGTTTTGCGGATTGGGCACGTCGGCGAGCGGAATCCGCAGCAAGGTGGCCGCCTGTTGCGTGGACGTGTCGCCAACGCGCAAGGTGGACGATGTGTCGTAGGTTTGCCCGTTGCTGCCTCGAACCACCGTGGTGTCCTCGAATCCAACGAGCCCCAAGCTCGGCATCGCTTCTTCATGGCGAAGTTCGACCGCGACCTTGCCACCTAGGTCCCACGTGGTGGTGTCAGGAAGCAGGAAGTGGTTGGTGTTCGACCAATTCCCGAGTTGGTTCGTGGCCGAGATGGCGCGAACGCGCCAGTACCAGGTGGTGCCGTCAGCAAGATCCTGCTGTGGTTCGTACGTGAGGTTCGTGGCATCGAAGCCTTGGTCGTTGTATGAGGAAAGGTAACGCATCTCAGCGGTGTTGAAGGCGGAAGAGGTGTCCAGTTGCAGGGCCCATCCGCCGATGGTCAACCCGCCCCCGTAGGTCCAGTTGAGCAGTGGTGTGGTGTCGCCGGCCGGGTTGAGGCCAGGAAGCACGGCCCAGGAGCCGTTGGCTGGGCTGGAGGGAACCGGTTCGTTCGGCACGACATCGGAACCAGGAACGTAGAC
>MDSX01072354.1_pt1 | contig 10731 bp, 8 predicted proteins | sample 811141 | NCBI WGS metagenome assembly MDSX01 (sample SAMN05326642, study PRJNA326480) | marine metagenome | isolation source: seawater | place: Atlantic Ocean: South East | collected 2010
ATCCTGTGAGGGTTGTTATATTGAATCAAGTCCAGTTAATAATAAATTACTATATTTAAATGTAAAAGATGTAGAAAAATATTTAGAGCAAATCAAAGTTAATAACTTGCCTTGTGATACTATAGGAATTACGGGTGGAGAACCTTTTATGAATAAAGATATAATTCCCATTTTAAACTTATGCACCAAATTAAACTATAATATTTTAATCCTAACTAATGCAATGCAGCCAATGATTAATAAAATTAAAGAATTAATAAAATTTACAAATTATAACAAGCTTACATTCAGAATTTCTCTAGATCACCACAGTAAAGTAGAACATGAAAATATTAGGGGTAAAAATACTTGGGATAAAGCGCTAAAAGGAATTAAGTGGCTTGCGAATAATAACTTTAAAATTAATATTGCTTCAAGAATTATAAATAAAAATGAAAAACATGTAAGAGATGGTTTTGCAAAATTATTTAAAGAAAATAATTTACCAATTGATGCTTATAATAAAAAAGAGTTAGTATTATTTCCTGAAATGAATTTACACGCTGATACTCCTGAAATCACTAAAGATTGTTGGAATATTTTAAATAAAAACCCTAATAATATGATGTGTTCTAATTCGAGAATGATCGTTAAACGTAGAGAAGATTCTAAAACTCACATAGTTTCTTGTACACTAATCCCATATGAAAAAGATTTTAGCTATGGAAATAATTTAAAAGATTCGCTTAAAACAGTATACTTAAATCATCCATATTGTTCTAAATTTTGTGTTTTAGGCGGAGCAAGTTGTAGCAATAATTGATAAAGGTTTAAATATAATGGAACAATATATTAAAAATAATATCGAATACCCTTATTCTTTAGTAACTCAAGGAATCAGAATAAGTGTAAAAACTAATTTTTTAGAAGATCAAACCGATGAAGATAGAAACCTATGGGTATGGTCTTATCATATTTTAATTGAAAATTATAGAACAGAAATAGTTCAATTAATTGACCGATATTGGAAAATAACTGACGAAACCGGACACATACATGAAGTAAAAGGAGTAGGAGTTATTGGTCAACAACCTATTATAAAGCCTAAAAATTCTTTTCAATATTCAAGTGGGACGCCATTATCTAGACCCTCAGGATTTATGAATGGAGCTTACAATATGCTATATGAAGAAAATAAATCACTTAAAGTGATTATTCCAACTTTTTCTTTAGACAAACCCTTAACAAAAGTTGTTTTGAATTAATGTAAGCTATAACTGAATAAAGGTTTTAAAAGGTTTAATATAAATTAAAAAAATTAGTAGGGCAAAAAATGAATTTTAGGTCTGTTTTATATATCATTGGACTTCTGATTTCTACCCTCGGGTGTATGATGTTTATTCCCGCCTTATTTGACTTAATTACTTATCACAAAAATTGGAGCATATTTGCTTCTACTGGTATAATTAGTTTTCTAATGGGAATAACAATAATTTTAGCTTTTAAAAATAAAAATACTAAAATTGAAAGTAGAGAAACATTTTTATTAAGCGTTTTATCATGGATATTTTTAGCTTCTATATCAGCTCTTCCATTTTATTTATCTAGTCTAGAATTAAGCTACACTGATTCTTTCTTCGAAGCTACAAGTGGAATAACAACTACAGGCTCTACAATTCTTAATAATATAGAGGACGCTTCAAATGGAATATTAATATGGAGATCTATATTACAATGGCTTGGTGGCGTTGGAATTATAGTAATGGCAGTAGCTGCTTTACCTTTATTACATATTAGTGGTTTACAATTATTCTTCTCAGATCAGATAGAACCGAATGATAAACTAAAGGAAAGAGTTAAAAGCTTAGCTAAATATATAATAATCATTTATACATTTTTTACTTTTATTTGTGCCCTTCTTTTGGCTATCGCTGGTATGCCTATATTTGATTCTATTTGTCACTCTATGACTACAATTGCTACTGGAGGATACTCTACTAAAAATAATTCTATTGCTTATTTTGACAGTATATTTATTGAACTAATTATAATATTTGGGATGATAGCAGCAAGCCTACCTTTTATTCTTTATGCTAAATCTTTAAATAATATAAAATCTATATTTTTTGATAAGCAAGTTAAAGGATTCCTAATAACAATATTGATCGCTATATTCATTGTTTCAATTACTCTAAACCTTAAATTAAATATTAACTTTATAGAAGCTATTAGAATATCCTCCTTCAATGTAATATCTATTATTACTGGAACTGGCTACTCTACAGAAGATTTTTCTAAATGGGGAAGTTTCTCAATTAGTCTTCTTTTTATATTTATGCTAATAGGAGGATGTACTGGATCTACTACCGGTGGTATAAAAATATTTAGAATACAAATTCTTTTTAAAGCTATTTTACAGCAGATACAAAAAATTATTAGACCTCATCAAATACTGAAAATAACTTATTCTAAAGCGATAATTGATGATAAAACAACTCTCTCTATATTAGCATTGATTTTTTTATTTATAGCCTCCGTTATAATTGTAGCCGGAATATTATACTGGATAGGATTAGATTTATTAACTGCTTTTTCTGCTGCTGCTACCTCAATAGCAGTAGTTGGCCCTGGCTTAAGTTCTGAAATAGGTCCATTAGGTAACTTTAGTAATTTACCCAACCAAGCTAAGTGGGTATTATCTGCCTCAATGATAATAGGTAGATTAGAATTTCTAGCAGTTTTGATACTAATAATACCTTCTTTCTGGAAAAAATATTAATTTTTAAAAATTAATTTATATTAATCTTCTTATCAGAATTATTTACTTCTAATGGAGAATCAAAATAAGAAATCTCTGGTTCTGAGTATCTTTCAGTTAGCCATTTTATTCGGCTTTGATCAAACCATGCATTAGCATTTTTAGAAGTATCAAAAATATATATACCTCCAGCTAAATTTTTATCCTTATTCAATATATAATTTTTTCTAATAAGCCCATGAGTTTCTTGGTACATAGGTGCCGTTTCTTTAAATTTATTTTTAATATCATTACTATTTAAGCCATTGGGAACTTTAAATTTTACTATGACAACAAACAATTTAAAATCTCCTATTAATTAATTTTTAACTTGATATTTTAGAACCAATATTATTGATTATATTTTTAATATCATTTTGCACTAAAATTAATGCTGGCACTAAAAATAATACTAAAAAAGTTGTAGCAATTAAACCAAAAACTATTGTAATTGCCATAGGTTTTAAAAATTGAGCTTGAGTACTGCCCTCAAATAAAAGAGGTATAAGGCCAGATATAGTAGTTAAAGATGTCAAAATTACTGCTCTAAACCTTTCACAAGCTCCATCGATTACAGCATTAAATATACCTATACCCTTTTTTATTTTAGCATCTATTGTAGAAACCATAATGATAGAATCATTTATTACAATTCCTGCTAATCCTAAAAGTGCCACCAAAGATAAAATAGTAATATTAAAGCCTGTAAGCCAATGACCAATAATAGATCCTAATGCTGCAAATGGGATAATACTCATAACTATAAGAGGTCTAATATAAGATGAAAAAACTCCAGATAAAATTATAAATATTAAAATTAATCCAATAACTGTTCCTATTTTCATATCCATTAAAGTTTCACTTTGTTCTTCAGACCTTCCAGCTAATCTCCAACTGTGCCCTTTATCAATTATTATATCATCTAGAGGGCCTGCTGAAAGTGCGTTTAATATTGTAGAAGGCGCAATTATTTTTTCATCAATTTCTGCCGTAATAGAAACCTCAGATTTACCATTCTCTCTCCTAATAATAGAAAAACCTTTTTCATATTCTAATTCTACAATTTGGCTCAATGGAATAAAGTTTTTACTAGAAGACATAATAAACATATTTTTTAAATCTATCTCTCTAAGTCTTTGGTTATCGTGTCTAATTCTAATAAGAACTTCTTCTGATCCATCCGAAAATCTTTTGACAACAATTCCTCTGAAAGCAGCACGTATCTGATTTGCAACCTCAAGGGTAGTAAACCCTAAAGATTTTCCTAGAGGCAATAATCTTAATACCAATTCTTCTTTACCCCAAGGTAAGTCATCATAAATATCACTTACTCCTTCATATTTAGCTAGAATACTTTTAACTTCATCAGCTACTAATTTGGTATAAGAAATATCATTATTAATAGTATTGGGAATAATTCTAATATCTATATCTTTACCAGGTGGTCCTTGCCGTTTAGAAGATATAGTCATAGACTCTAATCCTGCTGGTTTACTTATATTTTTTTTCCAAAGAATTATTAAATCACTAACCTCAGTTATTCTTGAATCTGAACTAACTAATTCGACTACCATTGCTCCTAAATGTTGTCCCTGAATCTGTTGAACGCTTCCAGGTAAACCTAATGATTTACCTATAATAGAAAAATACGTCTTTACTTCTTTATTATGATCTACTTCTAATAATGATTTTTCTAATTCACTTATCATTGATGCTGTATTTTCTCTAGGAGTGCCAGGAGAAAAATTAAAATTAACATAAATTATATCAGGCTCTGGCGAAGGAAAAAAAACAAAAGATACCCTTCCTCCTGACATTAAACCTAATACTATAATTAAAACAGAAAGTGTAGTAGACAAAGTTATATATCTATATTTAACCGCATAAGTCGCTAATTTACGAAAATATTTTTGTTTGATTATAAAGAAATATTTGTTAAATTTAATTCTAAATTTAGAAATATTCTTTTTTTTATTTTTTAAAGCTAAAGATAAATGTCCTGGTAATATAAGAAAACACTCTATAAGTGAAGCAATTAGAACGGCTATTGCTACTAATGGAATAGCTTCAATAACTTGCCCAATAATACCTGTAATTAAAAATATAGGAATGAAAGCTGCAACAGTAGTAATTGCTGCTGTAAAAACAGGAATAAACATTTTACTGGCACCTTTTCTTGCTGACGAATTTGAATCATCTCCTTCTTCATGCCTAGTTTGAGCATATTCAGCAACAACTATAGCGTCATCTACTATAATTCCTAGCATCATAATCAAAGCAAATAGACTAACCATATTTATAGACTGGCCTGATATAAGCATTACCCCTAGTGTGCCAGCTAGAGCAATAGGAATACCAAAAGCCACCCAAAACGCTACTCTTCCTGAGAGAAATATAAATAAAATTATAACTACTAAAGCTAAACCACCTAGACCATTTTTAATCAATAGATTAATTCTATCTCTTACAGATTGCACACTTAAATCATAAATTTTTATATTTAAATTTGGTGGAGAATCTTTTTGAAAATCGACAACATAATTCTCCAAAATTTTTGCCATTTTTAAGGAATTTCTTCCGGCTGCTCTTTTAATATCAAGACTTATTGCTTGTTTATTATTTACTAATCCGTATTGTCCTTCACTATCATAATTAATATAAATATTAGCTATATCTTTGAGGTATACTTGTTCACCAAACTCTCCACTAATTATTGAGAGTTCTTTTAACTGCTCTATTGTATTTTTTTGTCCTGAAATTTTTATTTTTCTAATATCTGAATCTTCAATTGTACCAGCAGGAAAATCTTTTGAAAAAGCATATATCTTATCGGAAATATCTTGCATTGATTTTTTAAAAGTCATTAGAGATAATGGATCTACAGCAACTATAATTTCCTTATCTCTCATACCAAGTATATTAATTTTATCTATTCCTAAATTGAGTAAATCATCGCGTATTTTTTTTGCATTATTTCTAATGCGCTCCTCAGAAATATCTCCATATAGTAATAGTCTACCAACCGTCTCATATCTTATAATTCTTCTTACTTTAGGTTTTTCAGAATCTTCTGGTAAACTGAGAATTCGACTTACAGCTGAACTGACATCAGATAATGCTCTCTGCATATCTGTATTCTTAACAAATTCAACACTTAACTGCCCTACTCCCTCTCTAGCAGTAGAATTGACTTTTCTGACTCCATCTATAGTTCTAACTTCGGGTTCAATAGATTTTATAATTTGATTTTCAACGTCTCTTGGGCTTGCACTTTTCCAATCTACACTTATAGTAATTAAGTCAAAACCAAAATCAGGCAATGATTGTACGTTTAATTTTAATAATCCTAATAAACCAAATAGTAGTATAATTACCATCAGTACATTAGAAGCTGTTTTATGATTAGAAAAGAGATTTAAAATATTCAAATTAATTAACTTTCATTACATCTAAAAATTATTTAGTAAAGTATCTACTTGCATATTATCTTTCATATTACTTAAACGAGTTGTGGCGATATAGTTACCAGATAAATTATTGTCTTGAATTATAATTCCTTCTCTCTCTTCACTTATCACGATTATTTCACGTTTAACTAATCTATTATTGCTAACTAAATAAATATATTTATTTTTAAATATAGAAGAGGTAGGGACCATAATAGCATCTGAGGGTATATTACTTTTAAGATTTATTTCTACAAAAGCTCCTAGCGGTATTTTAGGTAAAGATTTATTAACTTGTGCATATATATTTATCCCCGCAATTTCTTTATTAATTAAACCATCTATTCTGCTAATTTTTCCTGTAGCTTTATAATATTTATTACCAATCATCCATTTGATATTAATTATCTCGCCTAAGCCATTATTTTTAAATTGTGTAAGCTTGAAATAATCACTACCTCCAATAAAAACTTTTGCTTCTAAATTATCCGTATCACTCAGTACTGCTAAATTATCATTACTTGTTATCTCTTTTCCAACTTCAAGATTTAAATTAGATATATGTCCTGAAAAGGGAGAAAATACAGCAGTTTCTTTTAGATCATTATTTAATTTATCAATTATTATTTGTATTTTATCTATTTCTGTATTGAGAGTTTCAAATTCAATCTTTAAAATATTAATTAATTCAATATTATCTATAAAACTTTGTTCTTTTAAGCTCAAGGATAAGCGAAGTTCATCAATTGAATTATCTGAAAATGCTTTTGATTTAGCTGCAGTCCTTCTATCTAGTTGATTTTTTATAATATCTCTTTGAATAATTATCTCTTTTTGCCTCAGTTCAGCTGTACTTATCTGAGATTTTACTTTTTTTAAGTTAAGAAATAAAATTTTTCTTGAAGTAGTTTGCTCGGCTATTTCATTATCTATATAAAAGGAATCAATCTTAAATATTAAATCACCTTTATTAATATATTCTCCATTTTTTATATTATTACCAATTTTAATAACTTTACCATTCTCTCTATATTTTATATTCAAAATTCTATCACTTACTATTTCTCCATATGTTTTTATATTTAATAAATATTTAATAGAAGATAGTTTCACTGTATTTACTATTGGCAACTCTATACTTTCTTGCTTTGCTGTAGCAACAGGACGAGAATTAAGGAAAAAATAAAATACTATAAATGCCAAAAAAATTATTAAAAAAGAAATTACAATATTTTTAAATAATGGTTTCATGCTATATCCTATTAATTAATAAATGTATTATACTAAATTAAAGAAGATTAAGATTATAATAAACTAAATAAATTAATTTAATTTTGAATTTAATAATTTTAAGAACTTTTCCTTGCCATAACCAGTATCAATAGAGTCAAAAAAAGTAACTTTAACTATACCTGGCCTCTTTATAAAACCTTTTTTGTCCCAAACATGTCCTGATGCCATATATACTGGAATTATTGGTATTGTTAAATGTTTATAGATAGCATAGATCCCTGGTTTAATATTAACTTTTGTTAGATATTTAACTCTCGTGCCATGAGGGAAAAGAACCAAGTTTACTTTTTTAGTTAAAAGAAATTTAATCTTTTTAAGCATTAAAAATATTGTCTTTGAACGTTGTTTTCTATCTATAATTATATGACCACATCTCCAAATAAATAAACCATAGAAGGGAACATAGAGAAGCTCTTTTTTCACTATATATTTTATGTTAGAAAAATAGGCTAAAAATAATATTGTTTCTAAAACCGATTCATGGCGGACTGCAAATAGAACTTGATTATTATAATGTTTATTTAAATTCTTTTTATTAATCTCTATTTCAATTTTACAAATCTTTTTAAGTAGGTAAATAGTTATTAACGCCCACTTATGAGATATTTTTATAGTCAAAGAAGTAGATATTAAACAAGGAAAAAGAAAGAATCCTATGATTATACTGATACTAAAAAATAGTAAATTAAATGCTAAAGAACGTAAAAAAATCAATTAATAATCCATAAATAAATTACTTGTATATGAGATATAAGATATTTTAAATGTTCTTCAAAATAAAATTTTTCTCTTAAATTTTTATTAGACTTTAATTTATATGGAAAAATTGTAATATTTGGCATAGAGTTTTTAAATAAAAATAATGCTCTCTGCATATGCCAATCATCTGTTATTAGAATAAAATCTTTAAAATTATTTTTCTGTATCCAATTTTTTGTTTCTATAGCATTTCCGAAAGTACTTTGAGCATTATAACCAAGAGTTACTCTTGCTTTGTCAATATCTTTATTTTTAATAATTTCTGAATATTTAACTCCTCTAGCTACTCCAGTAATAAGTAATCGAGAGTCATTATTTACAAGTATTAAATCAATAGCAGCATTTAATCTTCCTGTATTCCCGGTAAGCACAACTATAGTATTAGAATCAGTATATTTTATATTTTCTATATCTAAATTTTTAATAAAGTCTAAAAATGAGATTATATATAGTATTAATACTATAGATATTAAAATTGTAGATTTTAAACTAAACAATTTTAATTCTCTATTTCTTTTATTTGATCAAATAACAAAATATCAAAACCTTATTAAAAAATTCTATAGATTAATATATTAATTAAAAAAACTATATTAAAATAAAAATTATTTATATGAAATAAAAAGGTCATAATGTGATTATAATATGCAATAACTGTAAAACCAAATTTAATGTATCAGATAATCTTATTCCTCCAGAAGGAAGAATGGTGCAGTGCTCTTACTGTAATGCTAAGTGGAAACAAGAAAACTTATCTGAAACATCTTCTAATTTAGGTCTATGGATATTTTGGATAATTACTTTAAGTATTACTTTTTCAATTCTATATTTGGGGTTAATAATTGTTTTTGGAAAGATTATTCCTATTCCAAAAGAATTATTTAACTTTTTAATCAATATAGGTATCCCTATAGAAGGAGGCAGTTTATTTGGCAGAGAATTTGATAGATAATTTTCTAATACCAATCTAACAAACTATCTACGTATTTTCTTTCAATAGAACCTTTAGTTGAACTTTCAGCTTTTTTATACAATTCTTTAACTATTTTTTTAGCCTTAGTATTATCTGATTCCATTGTAATACCGACATCTCCTCCTGGAGAGTTTCCTTGTCCAGGAGGCACTCTACCTAGGGGATCTCTCTGATCACGATCACTATTTCCATTACTATCTCCAGCCATTTGACTTGGCCCATTGCCAGAGTGCATTTTATCCATTTTTTCAGCTGCTTTCTTAAGTTGTTCTATAGCCCTACCTTGGGCTGCTTGAGCTCTATCTGGTCTTCCTCTTTGTAACTCTTTTTCTGCTTGCCTCATAGATCTTTCAGCCCTTCCTAACTCTTCAGGCATAGGGTTCTCAGATTCACTAATTTCCTGCATAACATCCTCTAATTGCTGCCTCAGACTCTCCTGTTTTTGTCCTGCATTTACTGGGCCTGAGCCAGGAGTTTTTTGATCAGCTTGTGCAGCATTTAATGATTGTTCAAAAGAATCTTCCATTAAAGCTTCTTGTTCCTGCATCATTTCAGAAATTTGCTGCATTGCCATAGGAGCACTATCTGTTTCTTGCTCTCCTAAAGCCTCTCCTAAAGCATCTCTATCTATTCCTTCTGACATTTCCTGCATCTGATCTAATTGATCTTGAGCCTCATCTAATGATCCAGATGCTGTCAATTCTGCAATATCTTCTAATTTTTCTTCTAAGTTTTCTCTTTCATTAGATTGAGCACCATTTTCTCCTCCTCTATCTCCTGGATCATCAGATTCTGATACCTGCGGCGCATCTATATCCCTAGGATTCTCTAATTCATCTAAATATTTTGCTAAAGCATTTTCTAAATTATTCATCATATCTTGAATTTCAGCACCATCTCCTCCTTCAGAGAGTGCTTCTTCTAAGTCTTGTTGCGCTCTTCGCAATTCATTTTCCGCGACAGATAATTGCCCTGATTCAACAAATAAAGCTGTCTTCCATAATAAATCAATAACAAAACTTTTCTTTTCATAAGTAAGCATTGAGCTATCTTTACTTTGTAATAAAATATTAGAGGATTCTAATAACCAATCTTTTGCAACAGGAAGTTTATCCTCAAGAAATGTGCTAGTTGCAATTTCGCTTAATACTTTTCCAACTTCAAATGGGTCCTCCTTATTCAATGATAAATTTTTTCTTTGATTAATTATAGATACAGCTATTAAGTTTTTAAAAGGTTTTTCTGGAAGTAGCATTTCTATTTCTCTACTTTTTCCTATTTGGCCAACATAATCCTCAGCTCTAAGTAAAATTTTAGCAGGTAAACCTGCCCAAATATGTTCAGATAAATCATAGTAATATTGTCCTATTGTTTGCATATCATCGCTTTTATTAAGAGGAAGTTTAAAATTAATTTCTTCTATATGCAGAGATGTAATAGGCTTAATTAATACTATTTTTGCTGACAATTTGGTCACGTCATAA
>MDSX01042285.1_pt1 | contig 10729 bp, 14 predicted proteins | sample 811141 | NCBI WGS metagenome assembly MDSX01 (sample SAMN05326642, study PRJNA326480) | marine metagenome | isolation source: seawater | place: Atlantic Ocean: South East | collected 2010
GTCATAATATGTTAAATTCCCAACTTTATCATTCAAACCATAAACGGTTACCATTGCTCTAGCTTGTTTTGTAACTTTTTCTAAATCACTAAGTGCTCCGGTTGAAATTTTATTAAAAATAACTTTTTCAGCGGCTCTTCCACCCAATGCAGCACACATTTCATCCAACATTTGTTCTGGTCTAACTATTAATCTTTCTTCTGGAAGATACCATGCAGCACCAAGTGAACGACCTCTTGGAACAATTGTAACTTTAACCAGTGGTGCAGCATGTTCTAGCATCCAGCTTACAGTAGCATGGCCAGCTTCGTGATATGCAACAGCCTTTTTTTCGTCTTCAGTAATTATTTTATTCTTTTTTTCAAGACCTCCAACAATTCTGTCAACAGCATCTAGGAAATCTTGCTTGCCAACAGATTTTTTATTTTTTCGAGCAGCAATTAGCGCAGCTTCATTACAAACATTTGCAATGTCTGCACCTGAGAAACCAGGTGTTTGTTTTGAAAGGAAGTCAACATCAACAGTTGAAGATTTTTTTAGAGGTCTTAAATGTACTTCAAAAATTTTCTTTCTTTCTCTTACGTCTGGAAGATCAACATAAATTTGTCTATCAAATCTTCCAGCCCTCATCAATGCTTTATCTAATACATCAGCACGGTTAGTAGCTGCTAAAACAATTACATTAGTATTTGTTCCAAAACCATCCATTTCAGTTAATAATTGGTTTAGTGTATTCTCTCTTTCGTCGTTAGATCCGGTAAAGTTACTTTTACCTCTTGCTCGTCCAATAGCATCAATTTCGTCAATAAAAATAATCGATGGAGATTTTTCCTTGGCTTGCTTAAATAAATCCCTAACTCTTGAGGCACCAACACCAACAAACATTTCAACAAAATCAGAACCTGAAAGAGAGAAAAAGGGAACTTTTGCTTCTCCGGCAACTGCCTTGGCAAGTAATGTTTTGCCTGTTCCAGGCGAGCCAATCAATAGTGCACCTTTTGGAATTTTACCACCTAGTGCTGTATATTTTTTGGGATTTTTTAAAAAATCAACTATTTCTTGAACCTCTTCTTTAGCACCTTCTAAACCAGCAACATCTTTAAACGTGACTTTCACCTGAGAGTTCGCATCAAATAATTTTGCTTTGGATTTTCCAATACTAAATATTTGACCTCCAGCACCACCTCCACCACCAGACATTCTTCTCATAATAAAGATCCATATTGCGATAATTATAATAAATGGTAACATCGAAATAATTATATCTCCCCAGATATTTTGTTCAGTTAAATAGTTTACCTCAATATTTTGATTAAAGTCTTCGTTCAATTTGGATAATTTGTTTTCAAAGTTTTGTAAATCTCCAAATTCAAATCTGTAATTAGGATTTTTAGATGCAATCGATAATATAGAGTTGTTTGATGAATTTTTATGTTCATCTTTTAAACCTGCATCAAGTGTTAAATAAACTAATACTTCACGTTTATTAATAATTTCTATTTTTTCAACATCTCCATTAGACGCAAACTCAAAAAACTTAGATGGTGTTGTAGTTGTTGAACTTTGAGATCCACCACCAGAAAATATGTTCAATAGTAAAAAAATAAGCACAATTGAACCAAAAATCCAATATTGGTTAAATTGAGGTTGTTTCTGTTTGTTTTTTTGATTTTTCATTAATCTAATTTAATTCTATTTTTTTTGCATCTCCCCATAATCCTTCAAGATCGTAAAATTCTCTTTTTTCTTTTCGAAATACATGAACCACTACATCTACATAATCTAATAAAACCCATTCAGCATTTTCGGCTCCTTCGACTCCCCACGGCTTATCTTTCAATTCTTTACTTACTTTTTTAGTAACGGCATTAATAATAGCATTAACTTGAATATTGGAGTTTCCGTCACAAATAATAAAATAATCACTCACTCTGTTTTCAAGTTTTCTCAAATCTAATAAACTAATTTCATTCCCCTTTACATCTTCAATTCCATCTATTATCAATTTGATTAGCTTTTTAAATTTAGTTCTACCTGCCATTAATCGAATTAGTACTTGTACAAATTTATTATTTTTTTTACTTTATTCGAATGAAAATGATCAAACTTGATGCCATAGATTCAACAAATTCCTATTTAAAAAAACTTTTGAATAAAGAAAGTTTAGATGATTTAACAGTGGTTGTGTCAAAACATCAAACTAAAGGTAGGGGCAGAAATAAAAATATATGGATAAATAAACCTTCTTTGAACCTTGCCTTTAGTATTTACAAAAGGTTTAGCAACTTTGATATGGATAAAAAATTTATGCTCAATGTGATAAGTTCTATTTCTGTGTACCAAACATTAAAAAAATACAATTTATATGACCTGACAATCAAATGGCCTAATGACATTATGTCAGGAAATAAAAAAATATCCGGTATTCTGATCGAGAATAATACTAGGGGAAATAGAATAAATCACACAGTCATAGGAATTGGAATAAATATTAATCAAAATAAATTTAAAAATCTACCGAATGCAACATCGGTTTTTATTGAAACGGGTAAATTAAACTCTGTAGAAACAATTGCACTTGAGCTGCAAAAAATATTAGAAAAAAACTTTAATCGCTTTAAACTTAATGAAAATGAGTTTATGGATATATATAATAGCTTGCTTTTCAGAAAAAATGAAATCTCAAATTTCTTGACCCCAGACATGAGTAAATTTCAGGGTGAAATAATTAACGTTAATAAAAAAGGTAAAATAAAGATAAGACAATCAAATCAACAATTTTTCAGACATTCTGAGAATCAAATTAAATTAATAATCTAACCCCAGTTTTTAGGATTTTTATTCCATGCTGAAAGTGTTTCCAGATATTTTTCTGAAATATAGTTAGTTTCTAATGCTTTTTTCAATAGTTGAGAGTAATCACAAAGTGTGTCTAAATTAACCTTGTTTTTTGAAAAATTTCTTTTAGAAATTTCAAAACCATATGTAAATATTGCAATCATACCTAAGACATTTAATTTTGAATCTTTTAAAGCTTTTACAGCGTTTAATGAACTCTTTCCAGTACTGATTAAATCTTCAATGACAATAACTCTCTGGTTTTGTAAAAACTTACCTTCGATTTGATTTTTTCTTCCGTGTCTTTTTGCTTCAGGTCTAACATAAACAAAAGGTAAATTAAGTTTTTGAGCAACCAATATTCCAATCCCGATTGCACCAGTAGCAACACCAGCTATAACTTCAGTATCTCGGTATTTGTTTTTGATAATTTTTGCGAAATTGTCGGCAATAATATTTCTTGAATAAGAATCAGAAAGTATAATTCTATTATCACAATAAATTGGAGATTTCCATCCTGATGCCCAAATAAAAGGATTGTTTGGGCTAAGTTTTATAGCTTCAAGTTTTAGTAAAATTTCAGCTGTTTGTTCTTTAAAATTATTTTGGAGTAGTTTATTCATAAATCTACAGACAAAAGTATTAATTTAGATTTGTATTTATTTTAAATGTTGCAAATTTTTTACAAAGAAAAACCAATTATTATTTCAGATAATAAATCTGATTTAAAGAATAGCCTTATAATTGATTTGAAGTTAGTAGACAATATTGATCTTATCAAACTTTTGAATAAAAAGAAGTTAAAATCTATTGGAATACTTTCTAAAAACAAAAAATCCGCTATATCACTTTTTAAAAATAAATTCCCGCTAATTATAGCTGCAGGAGGTAAAGTAATTAACAACAATTCGGAAATTCTATTTATCTACAGAAATAAAAAATGGGATCTACCTAAGGGAAAAGTTGAAAAAAATGAAATTATCTCTAATACAGCTTTGAGAGAAGTAATTGAAGAAACCGGAATCAAGGATTTATCTATTGTCAAACCCTTAGAAAAAACTTATCATATATTTAAAAGGGATGGCAATTATTATTTAAAATTAACTTATTGGTTTGAAATGTATTCAGACTATAAAGGTAAATTTAAACCACAAAAAAAGGAGGGTATTACTAGGGTAGAATGGATAGGAATTGAAAATATTTCATCTATTTTACCAAAAAGTTATTCAAATATCAGACTGCTTTTGGGTTAGAGCAAAACAGACTTTGGAACAAATTTTCTATAGTCCCCACCGTTTTCGATTATTTCTCTGACCATTGATGAAGATATAAATGCATTATTGGGAGATGTTAAAAAGAAAATTGTTTCAATATCTTCTAAACTATTATTGAATAAGGCAATTTTTTTTTCAAATTCAAAATCAGCGGGATTTCTAAGTCCTCTCACTATGTGTTGAATATTTTTAATTTTACAAAATTCTGCTGTTAAACCATCATATTTTTCGACTAAAATTCTAGAGTTGTTTTTAAATTCAGAAGAGATAAAATTTAATCGTTGTTCTAACGAAAACCTATATTTTTTTTCAGAATTGTTACCCACTGAAACAATAACTCGATCAAAAACTTTTGCAGCTTTTTCAATAATTTCACAATGACCCAATGTCAAAGGGTCAAACGATCCGGGAAAAATAGCTCTTTTCATAATCCAAAGTTAATTTAATTAATTACTTCTTCTATAGCGTTTTTAAACAAATCTTTTAAATCAATATTTGCACATTTTGCCTGTTGAGGCAAAATACTTTCGGATGTAAGTCCAGGAACTGTATTAGTTTCTAAATAATATATTCCACTTGAATTAACTATGAATTCGCTTCTTGAAAACCCTCTCAAATCTAATAAATTATAAATCTCTTTCGAAAGAAATTTTAGACTAGATTCTAATTCAAGTGATATTTTTGCAGGGGTAATTTCTTGAGCTTTTCCTTCATACTTGGCTTCGTAATCAAAAAAATCATTAGAGGTTATTATTTCTGTAATTGGTAACACCTTTAAATTACCATCATATTTTATAACTCCAATTGAAAATTCTCTTCCGTCTATGTATGACTCAATAAGAACTTTATTATCAACTTTAAATGCTAAATCTAAACACTTTGCCATTTCATCTTTGTTATAAACTTTATAAACCCCAAAACTGCTTCCAGAATTACTAGCTTTTATAAAGCATGGAAAACCTATTCTTTCTTCGATTTCATAAAAACTAAGCTCAGCTGATTTTGTTAGAGAAATAGAGGGCGCAACATTTATTCCTTTTGAAGATAGGAAGTCTAAGCATTTTATTTTATCAAATGTTAATGCTGATTGTTCTGAATTGCACCCGGTAATTGGGATATTTTTGTCTTTAAAATATTTCTGAATTTTGCCATCTTCTCCTGGAGTTCCATGAATTGCGTTAAAAATACAATCAAAATTGAGATTTGGATAACTAATTATTTTAAATGATGATTTATCTACTGGATGTAGATTATTATCTTTATCAATATAATTCCAGCTATTTTCCTTAATATATATTCTGTAACAATTGTATTCATTTTCAAGGGTTTCATAAACTACTTGACCGCTCTTTAACGAAATTTCATATTCATGAGAATATCCTCCCATTATTATCCCAATATTTTTTAAATTATCATTATTCATGAATTCAAAATTAGCTAATTAAAGTTATTTTTAAATTAATTAAGTTTGTATTTCAATATAATATATGTCCATAATCAAATATTTGCTGAGTAAATCGTTTTATAAAACATCTTTTCAAATAATTATCACTGGTTTTATACTTTTTTTTATTCTAGTTATATTTTTAAGATTTAGTACACGTCACGGAGATTTTGTTGTGGTTCCAAATTTGATAGGAAAAAATATTCAAGAATTTAAATTTGAATTAGAAGAATTAAACTTACAATACATTATTTCTGATTCAGGAAACTACAATCCTGATTTTAAAATTAATTCGGTGTTGGACCAACTTCCAAAAGCTAATTCAAAGGTAAAGCAAGGAAGAAAAATATACCTTACATTAAACGCCTCTGATTTTGAGATGGTAGAAATTCCTAAAATTACAAGAATAACAGTTCGTCAAGCGAGGAAAACTATCGAATCACTAGGATTTATTTTTGGAGAAATTGAATACGTTGACGATATAGCCAGAGATGAGGTTATCTCAATTTCAAATGAAGGAAATGAGTTAAAAGAAGGAGATTTTCTTAAAAGAACATCTATTATAGATTTTAAATTAGGTAATGGAAAACAATAATTCATTATATGAGCATTTTTCATTTCAAGTAGATAAAGGACAGACCCCTTTAAGAATTGATAAATACCTAATGAATTTTGTTGAAAATGCCACAAGAACTAAAATTCAGGCTGCCGCAAAAAACGGTAGTATTAAGGTTAATGGAGTTCGAGTTAAATCTAATTATAAGGTAAAACCCTCAGACGATATAAGAGTGTTATTTGAATATCCTCCCCATGAAAATTTATTGATAGCCGAAAACATTGATTTAGATATAGTTTATGAAGATGATGATTTGTTAGTTGTCAATAAGCCTGCTGGAATGGTTGTTCATCCTGGTCATGGTAACTACTCAGGAACATTAATAAATGCCCTAATTTATCATTTTGAAAATCTTCCCAAAAATTCTTCGAATAGACCTGGATTAGTGCATAGACTTGATAAAGATACAAGTGGGTTATTGGTCATAGCAAAAAACGATGAATCAATGTTTCATTTATCCAATCAATTTGCAGAAAAAAAATCTAAAAGAGAATATATAGCGATGGTATGGGGAAATGTAAAAGATGACAGAGGAAGAATTAATAATTATATTGGAAGAAACCCAAAAAATAGATTACAAAACATAGTTTTAGATGATGATAAAATTGAAAACGGTAAAAAAGCTATTACTAACTATGAAGTGTTAAGCAGGATGAATTATGTTAGCTTATTGAAATGTACCCTTGAAACAGGAAGGACTCACCAAATTAGGGTTCACATGAAACATATTGGACACACGTTATTTAACGATGAAAGGTATGGTGGTAATTCAATACTTAAAGGAACCACTTTTACCAAGTATAAGCAATTTGTCGAAAATTGTTTTAAATTATTACCCAGACAAGCCTTACATGCAAAAACTCTAGGTTTTATACATCCTAAAAATGGTAAATTCATGCAATTTAATTCAGAATTGCCAATAGATTTTAAAAGTTGTATTGAAAAATGGGAAAATTATGTTGCTAATTAATTTGGCATATTCCTTGATTTTCTTGATTTAATAAGTTTTGTTATTTATTTTTAAATTAAATAATTTTTGACATGAAAGTATTATTATCCCCAGCCAAGTCTTTAGATTTTAAATCTCATCTTCCAACTGAAAAAAATTCTTCCTTATGTTTTGAAAAAGAGGCAGAATATCTAAATTCGATTTTAAGAAAAAAGAGCCCAAAAGACCTTTCTGATTTAATGGGTGTTTCCAGCAAAATCGCTGATTTGAATTATCAAAGAAACCAAGATTGGTCATTACCATTTAACGCTAAAAATGCTAGACAAGCTGTTTATGCATTTAGTGGAGATGTATATAGGGGACTAGATGCGTACACCATCGATAAAGATAAAATTGATTTTATGCAAAATAGTATAAGAATTCTCTCAGGACTGTATGGATTAATCAAACCACTAGATTTAATTCAGCCATACAGATTAGAAATGGGCACTAAACTTACTTTTGAAGCAAATAAAAATTTATATGATTATTGGAGAAAAAAAATTTCTGAACAGCTTAATAATCAACTTAATGAAAATGAACCTGTATTAAATCTCGCAAGTAATGAATACTTTAAGGCTGTTGACTATAAAGTAATTAAATCAGATATTTACACAGCTAACTTCAAGCAACTTAAAAATGGAGCTTATAAAACTATAGCAATTTTTTCAAAGAGAGCCAGAGGCTTGATGACCAGATTTATAGTTGAAAATAACATTACAAATATAAATGACTTAAAGTCGTTTGACTATGATGGTTATGTTTTTCATGAAAATATTTCATCCGAAAAAGAGTTAGTCTTCACTAGGTAGATGCAGATTTAAATTAATCCCATTATGGCATATCATTTGATAATATACAAACATGATATGTTTTTTTAAAAAAACTTCGATTTTATTATTTTTTATTTTTATTTCATGCTCAAAAAATGAAAAAACTAATATTGAAATAGTAAATTTTGAGGAATTATACAGTAAAATTGATTTATCTAGTGATAAAACATTTGTAATAAACTTTTGGGCAACTTGGTGTTCACCGTGTATTAAAGAATTGCCTTACTTTGAGAAGGTAAATAAGGATTTTAGTGATAAAAATGTAAAAGTATTACTTGTTAGCCTTGATTTTCCTTCACAGGTTGAATCTAAACTTATTCCATATTTAATACACAACAAAATTAAATCTGATGTAATTCTTCTAGACGATTCAAAAATTAACAAATGGGTTCCGATGGTTTCTGAAAAATGGGATGGAGGTATCCCTGCTACATTAATAGTTAACTCCTCAAATTATAATTTTTATGCTGCACCTTTTGAAGAGGAACAATTAGTTTCAGAAATTAATAAAGTTTTAGAATAAGATTTATTTTATATATTTTTAGATATGGATATAGATCAAAATTCATGGAAAAAACAAACCAATTCTGATAAAAATGCTATAATATTAGATGTTAGAACACCCGAAGAATTCGAAATTTCTAGAATTCCAAATTCTATTAACATTGATTTTTATAACCCCCGATTTTTTATGCAAGAAATCGCAAAATTAGACAAAGATATTTCATATTATGTTTATTGCAGAACTGGCGTTAGAAGTGCAAATTCGTGTATCTTGATGAATGAATTAGGCTTTTCAAAAACATATAATCTCATAGGTGGTATTGTTCAATGGAAAGGGAAATTAAATAAATCTTTTTCATGATTAGATTTACAATTTTATTTTTATTTTTTTTAGTTTCTTGTGAATTATATAACAAAAAACAAATTATTCTTATTTCTGATTCTCAGCTTTTAGAAATCCTAGATAGCGATCATATATTGGTAGATGTCAGAACTTCAGAGGAATATGATTCTGGTTATATTCAAAACGCTTTAAATTATGATTATTATTCAGAATCTTTTGTAAATGAAATTCTTTCTTTGGAAAAGAATTCTTCGATTATACTTTATTGCAGAACGAATAATAGAAGTACTAAAACAGCAAACTTTTTGCAAGAAAATGGTTATGAAAAGATTTTCGTTTTAAGAGATGGAATTACTGAATGGGTTAAAAATGATAATGATTTAACTTATACAAGTCCAAAATAATTTTTTTATTTACTCCACAGCGGATTTGGGTATATCCCTGAATTTGTATAATCTTTAAGCTTTTTTACACTGTTTTCTTTATCCTCCTTGTAAGTAACTCCAAACCATTCGGACTTAGATTCAATAACATCAATTGAAATTATATTTTTAGAAAGTAGTTTTTGGGCAGCAAATGGCAGATATATTTCACTACTTTCCATATTTTCTAATTTTTCAATTTCTTCTAAAATATAATCCTCAAGATATTTAAAAAAATTTGACCTGCATAACCAAAAATTCATTGACACTGGGTCATTATCTTTCAAAATTTTTCCACTTTCATAATCTTTTATTATATGATGGTTCTTTTTAATTTTTAGATGTTCAACTATAGAATTGAGTTCGCCATTAGACACTTTGCATACCCCTCTGGATACCGACCCAAATTTGGATAAAGTATCTTTTAGTCTATAGCTAACAAGTCCATAATTATTTTGATTATTTGATTTTTTGAAAAATTCACTAGCGTTTTTAAAGGCATTAAAACCGTAGTAATCATCAGCATTTATAATGGCAAAATCTGTATTGATGTAATCTTTCGCACACCAAACTGCATGTGCAGTACCCCAAGGTTTTTGTCTATTATTATTAATTATAATACTGTTTGGAAGATTATTTGTTTCCTGAACTATAACATCAATTTTAATTGAATTATCAATTTTATTTCTAAGGTATTTAAACAGATAATCTTTATTCTCTTTTTTTGTTACTATCAATATTTGATTAAATCCGCTTTTTAAAGCATCATAAATACTAAATTCCATTAAAAATTCTCCCCCAGGGCCTAGTGAGTCAAATTGTTTAAGTTTTCCGTATCTACTGCCACTTCCTGCAGCCATGATTAATAATACCATATTTCAAATAATTATTTTAAATTATAAAAATAAAAAAACCCTCACAAGGAGGGTTTTTTTTAATAATATTAAAAACATTTTACTTCCCTTTAAGGAATGGAAGTCCAGTTTTCGTATTTTCTACTACAGTTTTACCAGCAGGAAGATCACAAGCGCCAGCTTTAGCTTCTTTTGCAAAGTAATAAATAGTCTGATTTCTACCTCCTTTTAATACTACGTCTTTCGAGTGAAGGAAGTAAGTTTTTCCTTTACTGTTTTGGTGTGAATAACCCATGTCTTTTTAATTTTTAAATTATTAATACCTAAATATAGGATATTTTTTTACAAAAAAGAAGATTTTACCCATATAAATCTGATTTTTATTAACAATTTTAAATAAAATATGCTTTTTTTTCTTCTCTGTTAAGAATTATAAAAAGTTTTAAGAATTTAATTTTTCACTAAATTAAAATAACTTTCAACACGTTTTTTGGCATTTTCTGAAATATCCTTCCAGAACAGATTTACATCACCAAAATGATAATTATTTATAAGTTTAAGAAGGAAATTGCCTTTTATCCTTTTGGGAACAGACGACCATAACAATCCATCA
>MDSX01013068.1_pt1 | contig 10728 bp, 10 predicted proteins | sample 811141 | NCBI WGS metagenome assembly MDSX01 (sample SAMN05326642, study PRJNA326480) | marine metagenome | isolation source: seawater | place: Atlantic Ocean: South East | collected 2010
ATGAAGGGGTGGGGGGTCGATTTTCTGTTTGGTCGCCGTCAGGTTTGCCTTTAATGTTGGCTATAGGAGTTAACAATTTTCAAAAATTTTTAGACGGAGCTTTCATTGTTGATGAGCATTTTAGGTCCGAAGATTCTATCAGAAATGTTCCTATAATGATGAGCCTGGTTAGAGTGTGGAACAGGAACTTTCTTAATTACGCCTCGCATGGAATTATACCATATGAATACGGGTTGAGAAATTTCCCACGTTATGTTCAGCAATTGGAGATGGAAAGTAATGGTAAAGGGGTGGACTTGGATGGTAATACTCTAGTTATGCCTGCTAGTCCATTAATTTGGGGAGAAGTTGGAACTGATGCTCAACATAGTTTTTTCCAATTTATACATCAAGGTAGAGATATCGTACCTGTCGATATTCTTGTTTCAGAGTTACCAGCAAAACTTGATGCAAACAGCAAGCATGTTGAGGGCCACAAAATTTTAGTAGCTAACGCTTTAGGTCAAGCTGAAGCTTTGGCTTTTGGAAAAGAAAATTTGACTGAACCACATAGAAGGTTTCATGGAAATCGACCTTCGTCATTAATTTCTTGGAAAAAATCAAATCCTTATAATATGGGCAGCTTAATTGCTCTATATGAAAATATTACAATTTCGTCTGGGTTAATATGGGGAATAAATAGCTTTGATCAATGGGGCGTCGAGCTTGGAAAAGAAATTACAAAAGGGTTACTAGATGAGAACGGATCCAGTAAGATACGACCACAACTAAAGAGGTTTTTAAGATGACACTTATTACCCTTAGATTTCTTTCTAGTTTGGGTTTGTCAAAAATTTATTGGTTTTAATATGAATGTTTTAAATAACGAGAAACTGCCTGTTCCTTTAATAGTGTTAATATCTATTTTCGGTATAATAGAAACTGCCAGTTTAGTTTCTGAATTTGGTTTGCTTTCTACTTTAAAATTAAGACAACTGTTTTTAATGGTAGGGGCCTTTTGGCCACCGTTAATTAGCAATGACCTAATAGGTATCTATAGCAATCAAAAGTATATTATGTTTATCACATATGCGTTTATACATGGTAATTTTCTACATTTCTTAGTGAATGCGGTGGTTTTATTATCATTAGGAAAAATGATTTCTTACAAGTTAGGAAATTTAATTACGGTTTTATTGTTTTTTGTTTCGTCAATCAGTGGTGGATTAGTATTCTACTTTCTTTCCAAATCAGCCTCGCCAATGATTGGTGCTAGTGGAGCCGTTTTTGGTTTTATCGGAGTTTGGCAGTATTATGACTTATCTTCTCGATTAAGTAGAAAGGAACCTCTACAACACTTTTTCTTTACTATTGGTGCTTTAATAATCGGTAACATTCTTATTGCTTTTATACTAAATGGCGGTTTAGCTTGGGAGGCTCATTTAGGGGGGTTTTTAATGGGATTTATTTTTGTACCTTTTTTGAGTTTGTTTAGAGGAACTGAACTGAACATTTAAGTTAAAAAATATAAGGGATGTTAAATTAAAGTTGATGCGCTTTAGGCTTTAGGGGGTGTATGCCAGATGCATAATTGTTTTAGTTACGATATTATTGAGTGGGGGAAGCCTTTTGAGCTGCGGGAAAGAGAAATTAGGGACCCAATTGGAAACCAGGTATTAATAAAAGTTTTGGCGTCAGGTTTATGCCATTCTGATTTACATATTCAAAAAGGCTCTTTCGATTTAGGGGAAAAAGGTACCTTCTCAATGAGAGAACGTGGAGCACAATTGCCTGTTACCATTGGTCATGAAATAGCTGGAAAAGTTGTACGAGTGGGGCCAGAAGTGAGTAATGTTAGTATTGGCCAATCTGTTATAGTTTTCCCTTGGATAGGATGTGGGAACTGTTTGGCTTGTGATGAAGAAAGGGAAAGTGATTGTACTTCAATGAATATAATTGGGCTCAATCAAAATGGTGGATTTGCGAGTCATGTGTTAATTCAAGATGAAAAATTTGTTTTTGATATAACGGATTTAGATCCTGCGAAGGTTGCTCCATTTGCCTGTTCAGGTTTAACTGTGTTTAATGGTTTGACTAAGATAGGACCATTACGTCAAGACGAGTGGTTGGTTATTTTAGGAACTGGCGGTCTTGGCCTTAATGCGATTTCGATTGCAAAAGGGATGGGTTACAAGAACGTTGCAGCAGTCGATATAGATAATAAAAAGTTAGAGGCTGCTTCAGAAATGGGAGCTGACAAGATACTAAATTCTAAGTTAAATGAACCTATTAATTCATTAATAGAAATATGCGACGGAAAAGTATTTGGGGTACTTGATACATTTGGAAGTAAAGATACAATTGAATTGGCAATTAATTCATTAACAAAGTCAGGCCGTTACGTAACTGTTGGTCTTTATGGTGGTGATTTTACTATGCCCCAAGTGTGGTTGCCACAAAAAGCAATGACTGTACGAGGAAGTCACGTGGGAAACACACCCCAGTTAAAGGCTTTGATAGAGATGTATAGAGCAGGAAAAATAAAAGAAATTCCTATTAATAAACGTCCATTAGCGGAAATAAATAATGCGATGAAGGACCTTGAACATGGAAATGTAACAGGACGGGTTATTTTAATACCATAACATTAATGTATTATTATAGCATTTTTTAAGGAGAATAAAATGAAATCTTACGAGCTTTACATCGATGGTTGCTGGACGAAATCTTGTTCAAATAATTTTTTTCAAACTGAAAATCCCTATACAGGTGAGGTTTGGGCAAAGATCTCTAGAGGAAATTCGGATGATATAGATAAGGCGGTAAGAGCAGCAAGGTCTGCTTTTGAAGGCATATGGAGTGAAGTTAAGGCTACTGAAAGAGGTAAACTACTTACAATACTTGCCAGCTTGGTTGAACGAGATGCGAAGAAATTAGGTGAAATTGAGGTTAGGGATAACGGAAAATTAATAGCCGAGATGGGTGGTCAGACTAAGTATCTAGCAGAATGGTACAGATATTATGGTGGATTAGCAGATAAAATAGAAGGGTCTGTTATTCCGTCGGATAAACCAGGCATATTCAACTTCACCAAGTATGAGCCATTAGGTGTAGTTGGTATGATTACTCCTTGGAACTCTCCATTATTATTATTAGCTTGGAAATTAGCACCAGCATTGGCTGCAGGCAATACAGCCGTTATCAAACCGTCAGAGTTTACCTCCGCTTCTACGTTAGAATTTATGAAATTAATTGAAGAGGCGGGTTTCCCAAAAGGTGTAGTGAACACAGTCACGGGTTTTGGGATTGAAGTAGGTGCTCCCTTAGTTGATCATCCTGAAGTGGATAAAATAGCATTTACCGGTTCAGATATTTCAGGTCAAAAAATATATGAAGCTGCTGCTAGGAAAATTATGCCAGTCACATTGGAGCTTGGTGGGAAATCGCCCAATATCGTTTTTGAAGATGCAGACTTTGAAGCTTCAGTTATGGGAGCAATATCAGGAATTTTTGCCGCAACAGGTCAAACGTGCATAGCGGGTTCTAGATTGCTTGTCCAAAAATCAATTCATGACAAATTTGTCAATAGACTAGTGGAAGTCGCAAAAGATGCAAATATTGGAGATCCAATGTCGTTAGAAACTCACGTAGGTCCCGTAACTACGCGGCCTCAATATGAAAAAATTATGGAATATATTAATATCGCAATTAGTGAGAAAGCCACATGTGTTTTAGGTGGGAAGGCTTATAAAGGCCCTGGAGCGAGGGGAAATCAATTTGTTGAGCCTACTATTTTTACGGGAGTAAATAATCAGATGCGTATTGCTCAAGAGGAAGTCTTTGGGCCGATCCTCTCTGTTATACCGTTTAATGATGAGGAAGAGGCTATTAAAATTGGAAATGATATTGATTTTGGATTGGCTGCAGGGGTTTGGACAAATGATATCGGACGCGCATTAAGAATGTCAGAGAAGTTACGTGCAGGGACTATTTGGATAAATACATATAGAGCTGTGAGTTACACTTCTCCCTTCGGTGGATATAAGCGAAGTGGAGAGGGAAGGGAAAGTGGTAAAGAGGCAATTAAAGAATTCTTACAAGTTAAATCAGTTTGGATTGCTCAGGAAACAACAACAGCTAATCCATTTATAATGCGATGAGTGGAGGAAGTTAATTTTATGGCGAAAAAAGTGTGTCTTATAACCGGCGCCGCTCGCGGCATTGGTTTAGCTACTGTAAATTTATTCTTAGATAATAGTTTCTTAGTGGTTATGGTTGATAGGGATAGTGATGAATTAGAAAAGATATCTGGGTCTTTAGAGGGAGTTTATCCTATTGTTTGTGACGTTTCCCAAGAAGACGACGTTAGAAATTTATTTAATACTGTTGAAAAAAAGTTTGGGCGCTTAGATGCACTAATCAATAATGCTGGTGTGGCAGAATTTGGACCGATAGAGAGTGTGAATTTTGAAGGGTGGAAGCGAGTATTGTCTACTAACTTGGACGGTGTTTTTCTGTGCAGTCAGTTCGCTATCCCTTTGCTGAAAGTTAGTAAAGGGGTAATAGTCAACATTGCGTCTATATCGGGATTAAGAGCATCTACCTTAAGGGTTGCCTATGGGACCTCAAAGGCTGCAGTTATACACCTAACTAAGCAACAAGCAGTAGAGCTTGGTGAATTTGGAATACGCTCTAATTGTGTTGCTCCTGGTCCAGTAAGAACAAAGTTGGCTATGGCTGTACACACTAAAGAAATAGTTGAGGCTTACCATGATGCTATTCCGCTCAATAGATATGGTTCAGAAGAAGAAATAGCAAATGCAATTGCTTTTTTAGCTTCGGATAAGGCAAGGTTTATTACAGGGCAGTTACTTTCAGCGGATGGCGGTTTTGAATCAGCAGGTGTTGGTCTCCCAGCTCTACGTAGTGATTAAATATAATAACTAGGGAAAAATTTAATGGAATTAGAATGTTTTCAATTTAGGTACGGCGTAGATAACTATGGCGTTTTATTGCATGACCCTAGAGAAAATTTAACAGCAGCGATCGACGCAGGAGATGCCTATAGCTATTCAAACGCATTGAAGGAAACGGGTTGGAACTTAGATCAAATATGGATTACCCATCATCACGCTGACCACACAGATGGATTATCTGAACTAAGAAATGAGACAGGTGCTGTTGTAATTGGTCCTGCAAAAGTTGCTGGTGTTGAGATAGGCATATCTGAAGGAGATGTCAGAAAATTTGGCCAGTATGAGGTTCAAATAATTGAGACACCTGGACACACGTTAGATATGATAAATTATTATATTCCATCAGAAAAAATAATTTTTACTGGAGATACGCTATTCGTAATGGGCTGTGGGCGACTGTTCGAGGGCTCCCCAGAGCAAATGTTCCGGAGTATATGTAAAATAATGGCATTCCCTCATGACACAGTTCTATATTGTAGTCATGAATATTCACTTGCTAATAGTAAGTTTGCGTTAAGTGTGGATCCAAACAATAATGATTTAATTAAAAGAGTTGAGAAAATTCAGTATATAATTTCGATGAAAAACCATACTGTGCCCACAACTATTGGCCTTGAGGCAAAAACTAATCCTTTTTGTAGATCTCATGATCTAGAGATTAGACGTGGTTTAGGGATGATAAACGAAAGCGATGTGGATGTTTTTACAAAGCTAAGACAATTAAAAGATAACTTTTAACCCTATAGCGATTTTTCACTAGGTTAATTATGCAAAGATTCTCAGCAAATTTGGGTTTTTTATGGCCAGAATTAGATTTACTCTCTGCGATTCACAGAGCAAAATGTTCTGGCTTTGATGGAGTCGAATTTCATTGGCCATATGATGTTAGCGCAAAGGAACTAGGAAAAGTACTCAAAAAAAACAATCTTAAACCCATTAGTATTAACACCTCGAAAGGAAATAACAAAGCTAACGAGAATGGCTTATCAGCCATTCCAAGTAAGATTAAAGATGCACGACAAGCCATTGATATAGCAATACAATACTCTTATGAAATTAATTGCAAAATGATACATGTAATGGCTGGAAATACACCAAAAAATAAACTAAGTGATTTTACTTTTATTGAAAATCTCCGTTACGCATGTGGAGAAGCAAAAAAACTTAATAAAGTTATATTAATAGAAGTTTTAAACCCAGATGATGCGCCAGGATATTATTTAGATAACTTTGACAAAGCGCTTGAGGTTATTGCTCGTGTGGGCCTCGACAATTTAAAAATTATGTTCGATTGCTATCATATTTTGAAGTTGGGTTTGTGTATTAGATCTTTATTTATAGAACACTTTGATATTATAGGTCATATACAAATAGCTTCCTTACCTAATAGGGATGAACCAACCTTTAATGAAGATAGTTATATCGAGATAATTAGATTTTTTCAAAATAATGGTTGGGTTGGCTATGTGGGAGCTGAGTACAAACCAAAAATTAAAACTGACGATGGTATTGGGTGGGTGAAACTGTATAGAAATAGTTTAAAAAATATGGTTGAAGATAAGTCTGTATAATTGTGAAAATGTGAAAGGTTTTTTATAAATGAATGGTAACGAAGTAGTAGCTTTAGTAACGGGTGGGGCATCAGGTTTAGGGGAAGCCAGTGTTAGATCTATCGTATCAAATGGTGGGAAAGTTTTGATCTTAGATCTTAACATTCCAAGTGGTGAGGCTTTGGTAAAAGAATTTCCTCAATCAGTTAAGTTTATCAAAACTGATGTAACGGACACTGAATCGGTCCAATCTGCTATTGATCTTTGTCTTGAGGAGTTCGGCTTGCTCAATACGGTCGTTAATTGTGCCGGAATTGCCGTGGTTGAGAAAACAATTGGCAAAGATGGCGCTCATTCATTAGCAGAGTTTGAAAAAGCAATTAATATTAATATCACTGGGTCATTTAATGTGTCTCGCTTAGCGGCCCTTGCTATGGAAAAAAATAAACCGTTTTCTGGAGGAGAGCGAGGAATTATAATTAACACAGCGTCTGTTGCAGCATATGATGGTCAAAAGGGCCAAGTTGCTTACGCCGCTTCAAAAGGAGGAGTGGCTGCGATGACCCTACCCATGGCTAGAGATTTAGCACAAGTTGGAATTAGAGTTATGGCTATAGCTCCAGGCTTATTTATGACACCGATGTTAGCTGGCCTTCCGCCAAAAACATTAGAAGTATTATCAACGCAACCGCTTTTTCCAAACAGGTTGGGGAAACCTCAGGAGTATGGTGATTTAGTGACTTTTATTATTAAAGCGGGATACTTGAATGCTGAAGTAATCAGATTAGATGGTGGTATCCGACTTCCATGAAGGCATTAATAGTTGGAGCTGGAATTAGTGGATTATCTGCTGCTTTAGCTTTAGCTAAAAAGGGTTGGGCTGTCGATGTTCTTGAAAAGTCGCAGGAAATTAGAGAAGTTGGGGCTGGCATTCAAATTAGCCCTAATGGATTGAGAGTTTTAGATGAGTTAGATGTAACTAAAAATATTGAGAGTTCATTATTTGAACCGGAGAATTTGGAACTTCGATCAGGAAAATCAGGAAGAAAGATATTCTCAATACCTTTAAAAAAAATATCTCAAAAACGTTGGGATGCCCGATATATACAAATTCATAGGAACGATCTTATTAAGGGTTTTTTAAGATCCATAGAGAGTCACAGTAATATAAATATTTTAACTAATCGAAAAGTACTATCGTATAAAGATAATGCAGAATCTATATCTCTAAAGTTAAATTCTGAGGAAACTTTAATTGGAGACTTAGTAGTGGGTGCTGATGGCTTAAATTCTACTATTCGATTACAGATGTTTAATAGAACGTGCTCAAGTTATACAGGTTATATGGCTTGGAGATGTTTAACTCCAGCAGATAAAATAAATAAAAAATACTCTCAAAATAATTCGTGTATATGGGTGGGGGCTAATAAACATGCAGTAACAACTACGATTAATAGTGGTAAAACTATAAATTTTGTTGGTGTTGTAAAGAAAGAATTTAAGGCAAAGGAATCTTGGACTACGCTCGGTGCTAAAGATAAGTTACTTCAAGACTTTGATGATTGGGACCCAAAGATAAAAGAAATTATTGAGAATTCGGATGCTATTTTTCAAGGAGGATTATTTGAGCGGGAACCGTTGAAAAGCTGGACTAAAGGTAGGGTTGTTTTATTGGGAGACGCCGCTCATCCGATGTTACCTTCCATGGCGCAAGGTGCCTCTCAATCACTAGAGGATTCTGCAAGTCTAGCAAGGTTTTTAAGTCCTGAGAGAGATTTAAGATTATCTCTAGCAGATTTTTTTAAGTTTAGAATTAAAAGAGTTTCAAGAATTCAAAAGCGTTCGAAAAAAAATCTAGAATTCTTTCATTTGTCTAATGTTGTACGACGATTTTTCTTTTTTTGTATTCTCAATTTAATTTCAAGAATTCATCCCACAGTTATCCATAGAGGACAAGATTGGATTTACGGTTATAAATTAAAAATCTATGATAAATAATCATTTATTATTTTCTATGGAGGCAAAAGAAATGCTTGAAGGAATTAAAGTTATTGAACTGGAAGGTCTTGGACCCGCTCCATTTGCCTGTATGACTTTAGCAGACTTAGGTGCTGATGTTATTACCGTACAAAACCCGTTTAAAGAAAATATAGAAGAGTCAAATGTTAACCTTCTTAATCGGGGGAAGAGATCAATTACTTTAAACCTCAAAGATAATAGTGATAAGAAAAAACTAATCAAACTAATCAAAACCGCTGATGTCTTGGTTGAAGGTTTCAGGCCTGGAGTTATGGAAAGGTTAGGATTCAGTAATGAAGAGGTATTAGCAATAAATGATCGACTAGTTTATGGTAGAATGACGGGGTGGGGGCAAAATGGTCCTAATTCATCGGAGGCTGGACATGACCTAAATTATATTTCTAGGTCCGGAGCACTCTGGTTTGCATCGAACGCGGGAGATGTCCCGTTTACACCTCCTACACTTGTTGGTGATATTGGAGGAGGGGCCCTATATCTTGTGATAGGTGTTTTAGCAGGCATTCTAAAAGTTAAAAATAGCGGAAAGGGTACCGTCATTGATGCTGCAATTGTTGATGGTTCGGCTCATATGATGAATCTATTAATGTCTTTAATTCCAAATAGTGGATCGAGCGTATCGCGGAAAAGTAGTGTTTTGGATGGACCTCATTGGAGTAGATGTTATCGTTGCCTCGATAATCAGTTTATCTCGATACAGTGCTTGGAGGTTAAATTTTATAATATATTTTTAGAGAAATTAAACCTAACAAAAGATGAAGAATTTATGCAACAAAACAACAAAGAGCTATGGCCTATTTTGACTAACAGATTAATAGATCTATTTTTAAGTCAAAAACAGGAATTTTGGATAAAATTGTTTAAAGGATCAGATGCTTGCGTAGCCCCAGTTCTATCACCAGTAGACGCGATGGCGGATGAGCATATGAGTTTTAGAAATGTTTGGGAAGTTACAGGGAATATTTGTCAAGCTAAACCTGCACCTAGGTTCTCAAACTGGCAAAACGAAAACTATCAAAAAATACCATTTAGAGGTCAGCACACGGATGAAATTTTAAAAGAGTCGAAAAAGTTGGTTTAAATTAAGTTTCAAAGTTACTTTTGATTAAAAGAAGCCATAAATGTAAGAAAGTTTTAATTAAAATAATGAAGTAGGATTCATACATAAAAGATAACGGATTGGTTGACAGATAAATAGAGTTAATAATAATTCTCTTGGGGGGGGTAAGGCGAATACGGCGTACCGGGCCAAACGGGAAGCTACAGGTCGGTGCCTTGAATGTGTAAAAGTTTGGTAGACGCGTTTAGAGCTAACCTTGAAATATAATTTAACCTCGTATATTTTTAACTAGTTTTATAGTTAAAAGGTATTATTTTAATTTTTATAAAACTTCTGTTTTAACGCTTTTTTGAATTTCAGTAATTTTAAAATTTACCTGCGCGATTGCGTCGTATTGTAAGTTCGAAATAATTACAAGATAGTTGAAACCGTAGGAGCGCGTGCTGCGGGTTTATAGTTTTTTTTAGGAGTAAATTTGAATGATTAGAGAATATATTTATAATTGTTGGACTGCGGTAATGGACTCTGATAAAAGCCCACTTCGTCATATACCAAACCCTCAAGTTCGACATATGATCTTACAAATTTTAGCTTGGATGTGGTGTATAATTTTCAGTTTATATCTTGGTAGTTACATAATATTTGGATTAAGTGCCGCTGTACATGCGTTGATATTGGCTGGAATTGCTATAACAGTTTCTACATTTGAAACTGCTAGAAGAAAAAAATAATTAAATTATCCTTTTGTCGAATTATGCAATAAAGGCCTTTGAAGCTGAATTCAAAGGCCTTTATTAGTAGGAATTATATTTGTACGAATTAGCTTCTACCTTGACCCTTAGAAGTGGCATTAACTAAGCATGCCATATTGCCATAAGGGTGTTTATTTTCATACATTAATTGATGAGCATGCCCAATCTCATCGAAAGAGTATGTTTCTGATAAACATGGATCAACTTTTCCTGAAATAACTAATTCATTTACTGCCTCTGATTGCTCATCGTTGGCGAGATGAGAGCCTTGAAGCCGCTTTTGCATCATCCAGTGGTAGCGTAAGTCTAATGTTATATTATAACCTGTGGTCCCTGCACAAATGACAACCATGCCGCCAGTATCACAGATAATA
>MDSX01091055.1_pt1 | contig 10728 bp, 16 predicted proteins | sample 811141 | NCBI WGS metagenome assembly MDSX01 (sample SAMN05326642, study PRJNA326480) | marine metagenome | isolation source: seawater | place: Atlantic Ocean: South East | collected 2010
ATTTTTAACCTCATCAAAGTCAAACTCTGTTACATTTAATCTTTTTGTATTTACTGCCATTTAACTATTCCTATGAGTTTGCTGCAATGTAATCTTCGCCAGTTTTAATAGCTGTAGTGTGTTTTGCTTTAGTTTCATTTCCAGAACGAGTTACCCTATCATCTATATACCATTGCTTTGTCTTCTGAATTTTAAGATGATCAACACTACGTTGAACAACTTCATTAATTTCTGCTTGTGTGACTCCAGTAGGACGAGTTTCTGGAGCGTACCAAGTATGATTAGTCTTGTTTCTTCTTGGTGGCAAGGAGTGTAATACAAATGGATCGGTGCCTGCTTTAATACCATCAATCTGTAATACTGCGTGACCACATGCAACCATGTGTTGTGTTATTTCATCCGCTGTTGGTGTTGTCATTATCTTAGCCTCTCTAATAATACGGTTAGGTCTACTAACTCAGTTGGTGCATTTAAAACATAAAATTCTATAGTTAACTCATATGCATTACGATCTATGTCTGGTGTTGCTCTAACACCAACCAATTGAGCTCTTGGTTCATAATCAGTGATAACATCTTCTACCTTTCTGGTTAAAAGATGTGCAGAAATAGGAGTCATTAATTCAAATAATATTTCTCTTACTCCACAACCAATTTCGGGATGAAAAGGTTTTTCGTAATGATTAGTTAATACTAAATTTCTAATAGAACGCTTTACAGCTGTAATGTCTGTTACCTTTTCAATATCAGCTTTTGCATCGCTTACTGTTACTGCACCATCACTATCTTTTGAAGACAACTTCTTTTTTGTAAAGAATAAATCCAAGTCTTTATATTGACGAACATTACGTTCAATATCGTTAAGACCTTGGGCGTCTTTAAATGATGTTGGTGTGGGCATATTGTACTCCTTTATCTATTTATAACAAACATCATGACGATTTTTCTCTAAATAATCTTTTTGCTTTGGTAACTGCGGCAAAAACTACGGCAGAATCACTTACATGTAAAGTTGCTGCTTCTTGATTACCATAGTCAGGCCCCAATCGAACATATGCCATTCTGCGACCTCTATAATTTTCAAGTTTTAAAATTTTTAAACCAACATCTGCATACTCTGCTTCAAATCTAGCAAATTTGCCAGATGATTTAGGATTTCCCTTTTCTTTAACTTTTTCAGCATTTCCATTAAATGATGGATCATAGTTATCATTGTATTTGTAAGTTACTTTATAGATATGTTTTCTTTTTTCTGATATTTTTCCTGTTGTTTTATCTGGTTTAGTTCCACTAAGTCCATACTTGTGTCTTCTTTCCCAAATTCCGTAACGCAATTTACCACTTGGTAGGGGTGCTTTACCCTCAGAATCAACAAACCCTATTAAAATTCTACCATTTTTATCAATTGAATAGTGATCTCTTCCATGTATATTTTTGCTGCCTGCAGCTTCTATAGTTCTGAATCTACGATTTGCATTATCAAGCTTTCCAGAAACTCTAACTACCTCAATAGGTTTATTAGCTAATGTAATAACATCAACTTCAATTGAACCAGAATTATCACTTTGGTCTGTCCAGTTTATAGTTTCTTTTTTTATTGTGCCTGGTATTTCTTTTGTTTTCACAGTGCCAACTTTTTCATATGTGGTTTGCGGCCTTCTAGAAAATCCAGCTGGTGCTACATTTGATCTTAGAACTGTTGAACCACCACCAGTAACACTAACTTCCTTAACAGACTCTTCAGATGTGGTGACAGTTGTAGTGATGGTTGCACTATCTTCTTTTTTTATTTTTGGTTCATCATATTGAGCAGAGTTTGCCTCTTCTTCTGATACAACTGTTTTAGTAACCTCTTTGGTGCTTGTTGATACTGCATATGCACCTTCGTCTTCTGTTGGTAAAACCTTGGGGGTTTCTCTTTCATATTCCTCTTGTTCCGATGCAACCTCTTCAACAAGTGCAGAAAGTTTTGGGTTTTTAAGTACTGTCGATACTTTTTCTTCTACTGTATCAACTTCTGGTTGTAAAACTGCTGGTGCTTTTTCAAATGCAACTCCACCAGCCGCAGGCAATTCATAGTTTGGAACAACATCTTGAATTCTTGTTGAAGCTCCTTTAACAGTCGCAAGAGCAGTAGTTGCTGATGCTTGAGATGAAAGAGCAGATATGGCTGAAGTAGAGGATTCTGATAAATTATTAATTAATCCTGTTGGGTTTGGAATATTACTTCTATCTAATTTTAAAGATGCTTCAAATGCAGTATCTAAAGATGATGTTGCAGTTGCTTTTGCAGTTGCTAATGCTGAGGTTGCAGAAGAAATATCTGTAGTAGCGGTCAATGCAGCTTTCTGTGCTGCAGCTGCATTAGTGGTTAATGTATCTAAATCAAATCCACCAGCAGTAAGTCCATCACCAAACTTTGATTTTAAATCTGCTTGTTTAGCTGCAAACTCTAATCGCCCAGCAGCAGTGTCTTGACTAATAGCAAGAAGTGCGGTCATTTCTGATTGTAAATTTACATTTGGTAGTGCTGGAATCTCAGGAACTAAATCTCTAACAACTGCTGTTAACTCCTCTACAACTGAAGTATTTAATGTAGCTGCAATTACAGAAGCTTCCTCTTCAAGTGCAGCTGCAACTTCAGCTTTTATAGAATCAAATTTATTGAGGATTGCATTAAATGTTGCACTTGCTCCTGCTAAATCTGGTGTTTTAAAATCTGCCATTCTTATCCCCCAGCAATAACATTTGCAGAACCAGATGCAGAACTATTTGGCACCCAACTTCCATGACCACCAGTTGCATCACCTTTTCTATGAACACCTTTACCATTTACTTTAACAGTAGCACTACCACCAGTTGCTGGATCACCACAACTCGTAGTGTCATCTATACGAACTGTCTTTGCACCATTTGTAAAAACGTCTGGAGAACCAGATGAGTATGCTGTCTGATGAAAGGGATTTGGTGTTGGACTTGCATGACCAACATGACTATCTGTTCCTACTCTTGTTACTTCAGGCACAATATCCCCCTAGTTTAAATTAATTAATGCAGAGTCTACATCGACTTCTGTTGTTGCGTCCATGTCAATAGTTGTTTCTGATTTAATATGCATAAGTGCAGCTGACTTCATATTTAATTTATCACCAGACTTAAAGGACATAATACCAGAAATAGTTGTTCCTGTTAAATGGTCTGATGCCAATATGTCTACGCTATCAAGAGATGTTATCGCATAATCTTTGACAACATTAAGAGTGCTTGTTCCATTTACAAGTCTAGTTTCATTTTTATCAATAACAATATCAACATCTTCTTTGACTCTGCCTTTGACGTTTTGCATTACTTGAAAAGAATGGTTGCCGTTAATTTCTTCTTCACGATTACCACCACCAGTTCCAGCTCCAACTTTAACTCTATGGTTTTTATGTATCTTCTGTGTGTAATTACCTTCTACTTCAAGATGGTAGTCTCCCTTTATAAGTTCTCGCACTGTTCCAAGTGTTGTAATATTAACATCACCTTGTATAAGTATCTGAGACTTTCCAACAACAATCTCATAGTTGTCGCCAACAATTTTTACAACCTTTGAACCATCTGGATGTATTTCTTCAAAAGTGCCTGCACTGTGTTGTGTAAATGTCCGTTCAGCTCCAGGCGAATCATCCATCTCTTTTATGTGACCAGCCTCACTTTCAAAAACATGATTAAATGGATAAGCTGCAGAGATGTATGGATTCTCATCTTTTTGAATTGACTTGGGATGTGGTTCTTCCCAAAAACCACGTTCTTCTTGAACTGCTTGGTCAGACACAGCTGAGAGAAATGGTTGTGTTGCAGTAGGAACTCCTGTTCCCTTCTGATCTACCTCTTCGCTATTATCATCAACTCCAACTGTAGGGTCAACGATTTCTGGATCACCTCGTAAACGATTACGTCTTCTTGATTTTAATGATTCGTGATCTTCTGATGCTCTACCTCTACCTAGTCTGCTAGTATCGGGTTCTCCTACTTCATGACCAGACTTGGTAGTGTAAAATTCTCCATCAACAGGATATGCACCATAAAGGGGAAGACCAAGATATTCTGTTTGTGGACTTTCTGGAGAACGAGGGTCATTAAATCCAACTTGAGGATCAGCAGCTGATTGAGGTGTGCCTGGCAAAGAACCAATAATTACTGGTTGTTGTTTTTCTACAGCATCTCTAAAGAAACCAATTACCCAAGTACCCTCAACGAGAAAAGAGGGAGAGTTGCCAAGACCATGCATAGATGCATCTGTGACAGGATGCATAACGTGAGCCCAAGGTAAATCTATGGTTGGTACTTCAGTTATATCTTCTGAATGAAAACCCAAACACCGAACTCTCACTCGGCCAATTTGATCTGGATCATTTCTATCTTCTACAACACCAACGAACCAGACAAACCCATCTTGGCCCATAAAGTAATTTTGTTCTTCCATCATAATCCTCTAATAACAGTTTTTACTATTTATAAGGATTGTAGAAATATTATTATGGGGTTATTAGAATTTAAATTCCTGTGAAAGAAATAGTGCTGAACTTTTACTCATATCTCTATACTTAGATTCAACACCGAACTTCATTTCTAGTGAAGGTTTTTTAATTTTTGCATAGATAGCTAATTTATCTTTCTCATTATCATTTAAGTCAAAAGTATATTTGTATCCGATAAATCTTTTTGTTTCGGATGATGCAGTCATTGGTGTAATAAACAACACTATTAACAGTGTCATCATACTAAATTTCATTGTTATTTTCTCCTAATATTTTTATAATACTTATATTAGAAATGTTACAATGGAGTTACATTTTGTTTTTTCATTTCTGAATAACCAACTTTGCCAATCAGTTCATATTTCTTTGCAACTTCTTCACGACCAACTTTCAAACGACTAGTCATCCAATAAGGATTAAGACCTAAATTACCAGCAATGATAATTCTTTCATGGTCGCATTGGTGTTTAGGTACAGAGTGTTTTACCCAGCCTGGAAACATCACCATTGTATTTTGTTTAGGAACAACAGCTTGCATACCATCTGGAAATACTAGTGGCGCACATTTATCGCAACAACTAACATTATATACCCAACTCCAGATAGATGGCCAATGGTCATGAGGTTTTGTCCAATCACCTTTTGAATAGCTTGCAACCCAACAATCATATGGCATGAGAAATACTTTGTTAGGTGAGTTCTCTGTTCCAAGATGTATTGCGTAATCGCACAGTTTCATAAACTCTTCATTTTGTTCGTGCATAAACCAAGAGCTCATGTTTGCTTGAACATTAGTTTCTTTATTTTGTATATCATCAAACCCATAACAGAATCTTATCAATTCTTCTGTTGCATTTGATTTAGGAACATCAGATTTTATAATAGGAAAATTAGATGTAAATGGAATTGAAAATGGATTAGTAGCAAGTTGACGTTCTTTGCGTTCTTCTACTTTCTTTTCTTCTTCCAAACTATTTGCAAGTGATTTTAATAAACTCATTTTATAGGTCTTTCTTGGGGATACCAATACCATCCTGTTGTTATATATTTAGAATGTTCATGTACAGGGTTGCCACGATGTTGGTACATCCATGCAGAAGGAAATATAACACCCATTCCTTTTCTTGGTTGTATTTTTATTTTCTCATATAGAAACTCTGTCTCACCTTCACCAGCTGGTAAGTCATTTAAATAGATTGTCCATACAAGAGCTCTGTTTGCATCTGCACAGTGAGAATTCTCTGCGTGAAAATTATGAAACCCACCACCCATGGGCATTGTTCTTTGCACTTTGGTTTCTGGTGATATAAGACTTTTTGCTCCACGATATACAATAGGAAAATCTAAAAGATATTCTCGCAACATATCCATTTTTACTTTTTGTATAGTTGGATAAAAAGAATCTTTTTCATCCATCCACATTTGTTTATCTTTGCGAGTTATGCGGTTAGCAGTTTTGGTCATTCCGATATGATCATCACGTTCAAACCATTCTATAAGGTCATCACATTCTTTGTCTGTTAGTGCGTTTTCAAATCCTCTGACAAAACTACTTAACATTTAAGTTGCCTGCCACCATAACTCTTTGATGTTCACATTCTTGTTTTGAAACAGAATGATTTATCCATGCTGGAAAAACAATCAGTTGTCCTGTCTCTGGAAATATATGAAATGGAGTACCCTCATCATCACGATCATTACTGTCATTAAATATTAACGGCGCACACTCCTTACATGCTTCTACACAATATGTGTAAGACCAAAGAGAAGGCCAATGATTGTGTTGTTCACAAGTATGTCCTTTGCCGTATACTAATCCCCAGCTCTCTTTTATGTAAAGAGGAATGTCATCTGGACTTCCATCTGGTTTAGTTCGTTTTGCAAGTGGACATAGGTTTGCAACTTCAATTGCTTCCTCTCCTACCATACGAAAAGTTTCATAATCATCATGCATGTTCCACTTAGTCATCAAACATTTAGCAGCTGTTCGTCCTTGTAATGCATCGCCCGCTTCAAGAATATTTTCTTTAATTGTTTTGGTAAAACTTGTAGATGGGTTTACTTGTTTTACCTTAACAGGATATTTTTCAGTAAACCATCTCCATGGCTCAGGTTTGCCAACTAACTTAGACAATGCACTCATACTAATATCTCTTGTATGTTTTGTTCATCTGGATGTCTACCATCAAACTTAGGTTCACCTGTTGGTAATGTGTAAAACCAACCTGTCGCAATATACTTAACTCCTTCGTTTGGTGTTACTCCTTTGTGTGGGTGTGTCCAGCCTGCAGGCCACATAACAGTTCTACCCTCTTTAGGTGTAACAGTCATTTCTTGATAGGGAAACTCTGTGCCTGACTTTGCGTCATTAAGATATATCATCCATGCAAGTAGTCTATACGGATAGGAGCCAGACTGTTCGTTGTGTAAAGAAAAGAAACCTTCTCCCTGTTCATATTTTTGAAGATTATATACAGGACACAATCTCCAATACGAGCTCGTATTTAATTTATCAAGATAGTCATATTTTTTACAATAATTTGCTAGACTGTGGTTTACGAAAGTATAGATACTTCCGTTGATAGGATTGTCATCACTAAAGTTAAAAGACTTTGTGACACAAACTTTTTTACGACTTTTGTTAAAGTAAGGAAGTCCACCCTTACTTTTATTTGGAACACTTTCAAAATATTCTATAATATCTTTACATGTATTCAGTTCTCCATATGCTCTGCGTTTAGCCCACAGTGCTGGTAAATCATCAACTATCTCAATAAAATCCAAATTTAATCCCCACTTACATAATCATCTTCAAACATTATATAGTCTGTTTTTCCTCTTGTTGTTTTGAGAGTTAAATAAACTGTACTCATGTTCTTTGGTTTAACAGGAACAAACTTACTAAGTTTTTTAGAGTAGTAAAAAGGAACACCATCTTTCAATCGCATTTCTTCATACGAGTCCATGTCAGAACAGACTTCTATGATTTCGCCAACTCGTTTTTCATTATACATGTTTGAGTACGAAACCTTGTCGCCAATATTAATCATGTTCATTTTATAAGTCAACCTTTTTTAGTTTTACATCCAACTCTTTTTTACTTTCATCTGAAAGTTCATCATAATAATCCATAAGCATTTGATATGCTTTTTTATATCTTTCTAACTCACTCATTTTCTTTTTCTCTTTACTGTAAAATCAATTCCAAATCTTTTTTCATGAGTTTTAATTGAGGATGCACAATGCGTAATTCGTGGATCAAATATTACAAAGCTTGTAGGCTTCATGTATATAGTTTCTTCTCCATGAATAAACTCACCACCGTCTTTGGGTTGCCAGTTTGAATTAAGCAATCCCATTATTTTTATATAATCCAAATCCTTTTCGTGGTCTGTGTGTGGATTATCTTGTCTGTGTTCGTCCTTTACAGATATTGCACAATACGAAACCTCAGGCATAAAAAAATCTGATGCAAATTGGCCACCCTCAGTTTTACTATTGTAAATCTGTATAAGCAATCCCATTGCCATGCCTGCAAGTAAATCATGTACAGGATCATTTTCAATAATGTCCAACTTTAAATGTTTATCCTCAAATGGAAACCCAAGAGGGTGTTTCAGATTCCAAGTTGAACTTCTCTCTGCAATACCTTTCATCATTTCTAGGTACTGTGGAGAACAGCAATTATCAATCACTCGTAGCATATTTAAACTCCTTGTTTGCAGCCTCATCTAATTGTTTCATAATATCTTCAGTGAAATAAGTTTCGGGTGAAGATAGAATAGTTTTTCCAAACTGTTTACTTCCATCAGGAAGTTCAAATCGTGTAGATACCTTTTTAAAGATATCATACTTCTCAGCCAACTCTAACAGTCCATAGTATTTGTCAAGTCCTTTATCATAAGTAAGTCGTACATCAACCATCTTGTTTTCTTTAGTTAAACGAGACTTGTGATTCTTACAGTGAATAATGTTACCGACAACTTCAGTTCCATCTTTCTCTTTCTTCTTACTTAAATAGATAATAGAACTAGCTGCATACTTGAGTCCAGAACCACCACCCATTTCTTTTTGAGGGAACATAGAACCCACAACATCATAAGTGTGATTGGTTACAACCATAGGAACTTTTGCACGACCAAGTTTTAGAGTCAATACACGAAATGCAGCTTTGAGAACTTGAGCTCTTGTCATGTCTCTTGTCTCTTTACCTTCTGCGGTATCCTCAACTTCTTTGGTAGTACTCAACATACCAAGACTATCCAAACATAGAAACAAAGGTTGACGATTTGATTCGGGCTGTTGAAGATAAGCATCTAATACTTTTAGAGATTGTGTTCTGAATTCTTGCACTGTAGTCACAGGCATAATCACCATGCGATTTGGATCAATGCCTCTGTCAATTACCATCTGTTGAGTAATTGCAGATTCACTCTCAAAGTATATCACTCCAGCGTTTGGATTTTTATCAAGAAAGTTCTTGACAATTCCCATTAGAAAGAATGTTTTACCTGTTGCAGATTCGCCTGCGATTGCGGTAATCTTATTTGATGGTAAACCACCATAGATACTTCCACTGAGTAACGCATTGAATACATGACTGCCTGTGTCGATAAATGAATCAACATCACCAGCCTCTACTCCATCACTTACCATAGATGCGTATTCATTACCTACATCCTTGATGATACCCTTTAAAAAATCATTGTCAGCCATATTTGTTTTTCTCCTAATTCTTTAGCTACAGTATACAATATGAATACGGTTTTGTCAAGGCAAATCTTTATTTTTTGCTATGTAACGATCTCTAGAGGAAAAGTCTGAAGTGCCTTTGCCTATATCGTATATGATACATAAAACAACAAATAAAGTTAGCCACAAAATTACTAATCTAGTTAATTTAGACATAATGTAAATAACTTCCTATAATATACTTGGGTGTTATGACAGGTGGTTTGCCTGCGTGTGCGTGTGTCCACATTGGAGGAAACATTAAACACGAACCCTTTTTACATTCAACTTCCAACTTTAAGTTTGGAAAATATGTGTGTCCACCCATGTTGTCAGAAAGATAAAAGAACACAACAAGAAATCGTCTTGCGGTTTCATAATCCAACACATCAACATGTGGTGGGAATTCATCAGAGGTGTCAGGCAAATACCTTTTCATCTTAGGTGGTTCAAGTGCAAACTTCTCGGGCCATTGATAAGAAGAGATATCATTTTTCAATCGGTACTCATCAACAACACCACTCATGGTCTGCATTAAAAAATTAACATCTTCTTTCCAGATTGTTTCTGGTGAATGAAGCATATTAATTTGAGTCAGAGTTGCACCATGAGAATTGTCTTGTATCTCTTGTGCGTCTGTGTCTTCTTCAAATTTCTTTATAAAATAATCACACTTGTCTGGTGGTATCACCTCATCATATACAGTCACATAGTTCATATCTTAAACCCATCAAAGTTTTGTGATGAGCCAAATGAACTTTTATCAAACGCGGGCGTATCAAAGTCATCTTTATCTTCAGTCTGGTTTGCGTCTGCGAGACTGTGTTGTTCAGAGATATCAATATCATAGAGTCGCATCTTCGCTCGGTCGATACCAACTACGAATCGTTTGTTCATGGATGGATCATTATATCGGTTCTTCAATTGTTTGATTGCGATCTGGTTAAGCTCGTCAAGCTCTTCATTACTAATAAGCGCAAACATGAGGTCAGCCGTAGCAGGTAAACCGAAACTCTCACTTGTATCTTCCAACCCAACATCTGAGTTTGAGAACCCTGATCGAGTGGTCTGTGTCGCTGACATAATCGGTACGTTTGTTTCAACTGCCAATCCCCTAAGTTCTTCTGCAATTGATTTAATGTAGAAATAAGAACCAACATTTGCGTTCCCCTTGAATCTTGATGATGCACAGATATTTAGATAGTCAATGAATATAATATCAGGCTTGAATGTTTTCTTGATAGCCAACTCTTTAATCAATCCACGAAAGTGTGCGGAGTGTGCGCTCGCTGTGGGATATTCTTTAACAATCAACTTACCAGAGGTAGACTTAATGATCTTGTTAATCTTGTTGTCAAACATTTGCTTGGGTAGGTCGTGCAAGTCTTCCATAGAGATGTTCATCAGGTTTGCGTCAATCCGTTCTGCGATGCGTTCCTCTGCCATCTCTAAAGTCACATACAACACATTCTTTC
>MDSX01017647.1_pt1 | contig 10726 bp, 18 predicted proteins | sample 811141 | NCBI WGS metagenome assembly MDSX01 (sample SAMN05326642, study PRJNA326480) | marine metagenome | isolation source: seawater | place: Atlantic Ocean: South East | collected 2010
AGCATTTCGATCGTGAAGTGACCGGCTTCAACTGCTTTCCGCAATGTCATGCGGATTGAGGTCAGGTCAAATGCAGGTTTCATCAGAAAATGTCATCCAGAACGCCCTTGCCGCCGGTTGCTGATGGAGTGCTCCATTCAGGCCCCAGATCGTCAGCCCTAAAGACCTTGTGCGCTGGATGGTTTGTAACCGGTTCTTTCCATTTGCCCTGCGTAGGCGTATCAGTTGGGGCGTAGACAGTCGCCCAGCCTGCGTTGTATGCGGCTGTAAGGGCCTTGGCCTGATCCGCAGGTGTCATTCCATTGAGCTTGGCGATCAAGCCGGCCCAGGAGCGTTCTGAACGGGTGCCCTTTTTTACCTTCCAGAAATCAACCAGCAGATCAGCGTGCTGCTGCAGTTCTGGGGGCACAAGCTCAGCAGGAATGTTTTTGCTGGCGTACGGGTCTTTTTTCTTCGAGGGCTTCCGGTCTGGATTTCTGTTGATCCCTTCTTCAATCAACTCAACAGGTAACGCGCCCGCGTTAGAGACAACAGCCTTAGAAGAAGAAGTATTAGTAGATAAAAGAAGAGGGTCGCCGGCTGTACGGCTCCCCAGCGTAATACTCGTGTCAAGCGTGAAGTTGATAAAAGTGGTCAGATCCATGTATGGGGGCTTGATCTCATCGATTCGGTCCAACAGGGCTGGACTTATCGCGATCCTTGTTAGTCCCCGTGACGGGCTCGGCATGTTGCAGGTGTGGTTGTTACTTGCACATTATCGGGGCGTAACGTGCCATCGTCAACCCCAGCGCCCAAACGACACAAGCCCTTGTTGAAACAATCCGTAACGTATGCGTAACCATTAAAAAAGGGCCTCTTAGGCCCGTCGTTCAATTATTGATTGCTTCAGTGCTTGGCCGGTCGTGGCTAGGTGGCCAGCCTTTCCCTATCGCTTTAAAAGCAGCCGATCGGCGCTTTGACCCAATAAATCCTTTGACCCTTTTGACTTGCTCGCAGACGTCTCCATACTTTGCAGGGACGTCCTTGTAGTTCTCTTCAAGCAGCTTATGTAAAGCGCAGAAATACCGGATCGTTAAATCCTGAGTTACGCCCATATCAAGCAGCTCAGACAGCAAAAGCTCATCAGCAGCCAAAAGGGTGGCCTCAACTCTTGAGGCATTACCGGTTAACTGCTTGTTTTTAAAATTTTCCATCAGTGTTTACGGGTTGATTTCTTTTCCAGCACTTCGTAAAAACCAAGCGCTAAAGCGGTAAGACCTTTGGAGCTACCAGCGGCAAAAGCAATTGCCGCCTGTTCTTTTGCCCAAGCAATGCGAGCGAAAACGCGCTCTTCTGTCGAGATATGTCCGCCCATGATCTAAAAAGAAACGCCGTAATTAGCTCGGGTGCGGTCTTGCGGTGCTTGGTAGGCGCTAGTTGGCCCCCAGGTATTGACTGCAATGCAGCTGGCAATGATGGCAAGAAAGGCAAAATGCTTAAAAGTCATGTTTCGTCTCGGTAGGCGGATGATCCGTCAATAAAATGTGAGCGCTCGACCAAAGCCTCAGCGCCAAGCAGGTTGTTGATCATTTCAACGGCGTAACACGCAAAATCTGGGTCAACGTCCTCAATATCAAGAGCTTGTTCGTATGCAAGACGCAGGCAATCAATGCAGTGTTCAGCCATGGCTTGGACATCAGCTGGCGTACCGCCGTTGTCAGGGTGCAAAGCGTCTAGCGCTGCTCTGACTGCATCTGACTCATAGGGGTTGATTTCCGGTGGTTCGTCGTTGAGCTTGAACAGCTCGGCAGGTGTGTTCGGGATGTCAGGCATTGGCTTTGTGAGGGTTGTTTAAAATTACTGCTATTGAGGAAGAATGCTCTGAAGCTTTCTTAAGGCGACAGGATGCATGTGCCAGTGGTTCTTGTCGTCGCATGGGTCAGCAATAAAACAACAGAACTTTTCAGGCACAACGATTTCAATAGTTGACCAGCCGTGATTACAGGTTTTACATTTCCTGTACCTAGTAACGCTGTTGTGGTTTGTATGGCGAGAGCTGGTAACTCGTAAAAGCGAGCTTTTGCAGTTAGGGCATCTCATTTAGCAAAGCTCAATAGATGGAATTAAGCCTTCTTCGCAAGCCTCATCAATAAGGTCAACTAGCTCAGTGCTGCTAACGGCTTGCTGCTGCCATTGCATTTCGCCTGTTTTGTCGTTGGCGGTAATGAACCAAGTGTGAAAGCCGATGTGTGTGGTCATGGTTTTGAAGTGGTGGTTTCGGCCCGTTTCTTGAGCTTGGGTAAAGAGTACACCCTACGCAGGCGTAATGCAATGCCCCAACCCCTCGCCCGTCTCGCTACGCTTCTAGAGCCCTCTTTTAAAGAAGGTTTCCTACCGCTGCCCGAGACATCAGCGGTGAGCCCTGACCCCCGAGAAGGCAGGGCAATGTCTCATCTATTGGCTAAGCAAGGGCGTATTTTCGGGCTGTAGTGGCTGAAACCTTGAGGCGTGTAGCGATCGATTTGTAAGTGTGGCCGGTAGCTCTGAGGCGTTTTGCGTGTTGCTGAGGCGAAGCGGTGACGTACAACAGCACGATCACAGGAAGGGCCAGCAACGCTGCCCCCCAAGCAAGAAAGCAGGTCATATTCAGTTGTGAAATTTAGGTGTCCCGACGCGGTGCATCGCTGACTCCTGAAGAGTACACCACATATTGTCTGTACGCAAGCGTTATCCTTAAAATGCATTGAACAAATCTGCTTCTTTTGTGACCTCAATCACCTCTCTAGTAAGTGATCACAAAAACGCTAGAAGGCGTACTGACAGATCTTCTCAGCTAATAAAAGACAGCCTTCAGAAATACGGTGCAGCGCGTTCCATCGTTATCGATGAAGAAAACCGCATCCTTGCCGGTAACGGCACCATCGAAGGCGCTAAAGCCGCAGGTATCAAAAACGTTCGTATCATCGAAACTGATGGCGATGAAATAATCGCTGTTAAACGCACCGGCTTATCCGAAGATCAAAAAGTAGGACTAGCCCTAGCCGATAACCGCACCGCTGATCTTTCCGAATGGGATCAAGAGATGCTTCATCAGCTCAGCGAAGAGCACGACATCTCCGACTGGTTCACACAAGAAGACCTCGACGAACTCCTCAGCGTCGACAAGCTCGACCCCGCTGAAGGCAACACCGATCCTGACGACGTACCAGAACCCCCAGAAGACCCCACCACCAAACCAGGCGACCTTTGGATCCTTGGCAACCACCGCCTGCTCTGCGGTGACAGCACCAACCCGCAGCACGTTGAACGTCTGATGGATGGCAAGAAGGCTGACATGGTCTTCACCGACCCGCCTTATGGGATGGACCTAGATACCGACTTCTCAAAAATGCCTGATGGCAATTCCTATAAAGCAGTCATTGCTGACAACGAGCAATTTGATGCAGGCTTCCTGCTCTCTACATTCAGCTATTGCAAGGAAATATTTCTCTTCGGTGCTGATTACTACGTTGAGACTTTGCGACGAAATTATCCAGACTTAGGCAGCTGGATCATTTGGGATAAATACAGTGACGAAGAACGCCATGGAATGCTTGATGGCAAATTTGGTTCCAGCTTTGAAACTTGCTGGTCAAAGACCAAGCACAAGCGTGAGCTGGCTCGTGTCCTCGTGACCACCAATTACACCGCTAGGGGTGATGAGACCCGCGTACACCCAACTCAGAAGCCAGTCGCTTTGGCTGAGTGGTTCTTTGAGCGTTGGGGCAGTACCAATGATTTAGTTGTTGACCTCTATGGCGGCTCAGGTTCCACCCTCATTGCCTGTGAACGTCAGAATCGCCAAGCACGCCTCATGGAGCTAGACCCCGCTTACTGCGATGTCATCGTTAAACGCTGGGAGGATTTCACAGGTAACACTGCCATCTGTGAACCATCAGCTAACCACTTTCAAGAGGAGTTAGAAGTCTGATGCCAGCAAAGAAAAAGCCAGGGGTCGGTAAAGGTCGCGGAATAAAACCCACCAAAGCAGAAGGTGACATTCGCGTAAATCGTGTTGCACGGATGCTTTCCAACGGTGCTGTACGTTCTGAAATCATTCAATACGGGTGCAAAGAGTGGGGGGTTGTAGACCGCACTACTGATGAATACATCAAAAGAGCGCGTGAGCTGTTAAGGGAAGACTGGGAAATCGACCGCCGCACGTTTACTGCAGAGTTACTGTCTCAATTAGCCAGTCTCCAAAAGGATTCACGAAAAAACGGTCAAGGTCATATTGCGCTGGGTTGCATCAACTCAGCAGCCAAAATCGCACAGATTATGAGCTAACAACACCAAATGAAAATCCCTGACCCAATGATCCCGAATAAGCCAGGCGCACAAGACCAAGAGGCAATGCGAAATCGTGTCAAATACTTACAACACCTTTATGTATTAGACGACAGAGACAACCCGGACCACCCATTACGCGGCACCTTTACCGGACTAGCAATTAAATACGGGCACAACCAGAAATGAAAACCAATATCGAGATGCTTGACGACGGCACCTATAAAGTCACCGTAATCAAAGATGGATTTGTGCAATTTGCCTTCGCTAGCAGCCACCACTTAACTCAAACCAAAATTAACCAACTGGAAGCAGTAATCGATAGAAAAGCCGCTGCAGCGTTTCACGCCCGTAATCAAGACATCAGCGACGGATGAGCGACCATTACAAGCAAGGCGACATCGAATGTATTGACGCATTGCGATCAGCCCTGGGTACTGAAGGCTTTCGCGGCTTCTGCGCTGGCAACGTAATCAAATATTGCTGGAGATACCAAAACAAGCAGTCTGCAGAATCTGACCTTCAAAAAGCCAAAGCCTACCTTTGCTGGTTAATCGATGACATTGCTGAGTAACTGCCCAGGCGGTTCAATACTTGAACCGATCAAAGAAACGACGTTAGACACTGATCTGCTTCCATTTGCCAACGGGTTAATCAGTGGCCTCACAATTCCTCAGGCTGAGGTTTTTGATGACCCAGCCCGATTCAGAATGCTGGCAGCAGGAAGGCGTTTCGGTAAAACGCACCTATCTCTTGTTCAGCTGATCGTATGGGCAGCACAGAAAGCAGGCTCCCTGAACTGGTATCTAGCCCCTACCTACAGAGCAGCCAAGTCCATTGCATGGCGACAACTAAAGGCAATGGTGCCGCCTGAGCTATTCGCGGAGAAGAATGAGGTCGATCTAAGCATCGAACTGATTAACGGCTCACGCATCGAATTAAAAGGCGGCGACCGATACGACAGCCTTAGAGGTAACAGCCTTAGCAACGTCATTCTTGATGAGGCCGCTTACATCCCTGCTGATTGCTGGGAAATGGTTATCCGCCCAGCGTTAGCTGATCAACGCGGCTCAGCCTTTTTTATCTCTACGCCTGCAGGCTTTAACCATTTTCATGAATGGTACGAACAGGCAGAACATGAACCCGGTTGGCAGACCTTTAGCTACAACACCATTGAAGGCGGCAATGTCCCGCCAGAAGAAGTTGAGCTGGCTAGGCGAACGCTAGACGAACGGACATTTAGGCAAGAGTTCGAGGCATCTTTCCAATCATTCTCTGGTCTTGTCTTTCCAGAGTTCAGCGACGAAAACATCGACGACACCGTTAAAGATATGGGCGGCCCGATTCTGGTCGGCCTTGACTTCAACGTCGGGATTATGGCTGGGGTGCTGTGCTCGAAAGTAGGCGACACGCTGCATATTTGGGATGAGATCGCAGTGAAGAACAGCAATACAGATGAGGTGTGCTTGATGCTGCGTGAGCGGTTTCCTGATCGTGAAATCGTCGCTTACCCTGACCCAACAGGCAAGGCTCGCAAGACATCAGCGGCAGGCGCCACTGACCACGGCATCATCCGCAAATATGGCATCAAGGTTGTTGCACCAAATGCACCATGGGCCATTAAAGACAGACTTAACGCAACAAACTGGTTAATCAAGAATGCGGTTGGTGAAGTGCGGATGTTTGTTCATCCAAGAGCTAAGAACACGATCAAAGGCTTCCGGTCTGTGACTTATAAGGAAGGCGCGGATGATTTCATTGTTGATAAGGCGCCAGGGCTAGAGCACTGGATTGATGGCTGCGGCTATCTGATCTTGAGTGCCATGAATCAGGTCAAACCATGGAAGGTGGGCAGAGCAAAGAGCAAGGTTGGCCAGGTTTGGTAGAGAGTACAAAACGCATTAATATATTTGGTAACGCCTGCGTAACAGGAATGCTCAGCTTCGCCCAAAATCACCCAGATAACCAACAAATTCTTAAAACAGCGCTAGCTGAGCAAGGCTTGCTGGGGGATTTCAGTGAAGACGCGATTAAGTGGGCAGAGACTGTCCGTTATCCCACTGTGCTTATTGAAGGCGAGACGTGGGCAATTGCTACTGAGGTAGCAAGAGCAAAAGGCGTGAGCCCTGGCGATATTCAAGACAACATGGAGCTTATAAACGCATCGCGTGTTAAATACGGGATGCCCCCAGATGCCATTCAGCGGATGCTGGCCATCCCTGGCACTAATGAGGCGAAAGTTTCAAAGTCCTTTCTTGTGAAGGATGGCTACGCGATTAGCTGTGGTGGTTATGGGGCAAAGACAGGTATCAATGCATTAATCAAAAGCCAGCGACCTGATTGGCGCCCAACCGCTCGATATACGCTTATTAATTTGCCGTTACAGCTCAGTTACCTAATGCACGGGAGAACAGCAGAAGCTAAAGCGACTCGTGATTTAACTGTGGGAACAACTGTAAAAGTTGCAAAAGTAGCAGCGGTGCAGCCTAATGCATCAATGGCTGTCAATCATTTAGCCGGTAACAACGAATACAACAGATTAATGGTGCAGTTAATGCAAGTAGTCGGGGCCGATGCCTACACCGCTCAAGGCATAGCGGTGAAAGCTGAAAGCACAGCTAGTGAAGCAAAGCAAGAGGTTGCTGAATTACGTGAAGAGATGAAAGACCTACGAGCTGAAGTATTTAAAACAGACGTTGAACGCGCCTGTTTAAGACACAACATTCCGCACCCTCGCGAATGGACAGTTACCAGCCTTAAAGGAGGAGATCTGTCTGGCCCAGGGCTTTATTGGATTGTCGACCCATTTGGCGACATAGAAAAACCTCATTATGTAGGTGAATCAGGTGATTTACATGATCGTTTATGTGACAAGCGAAGCGAGCATAAATGCTTGCGATTTTTAGGCGCTACAGGCCGGTGCTATGAGACCAGAGTTTTTCAGAAAGAAGGAATAGGTCTAGGAATAAAGCAAAACCGAACAAATATTGAAGATCATTTAACAGGTGCATCTCAACCGCATTGGAAATTCAACCCTACTTACCAAGACACTGCCAAAAGCCTTTCCCAGTTCAAGACGAAGGCTTACCCGTTGCACAACTACCAAGCATCAATGGTTTAGGCATTGCTGTTACGCCTAACCAGGCATATCATAAAAAAATGAAAGTTTTGGTTGCCTGTGAATACTCAGGCAGAGTCAGGGATGCCTTTCGCTCTTATGGCCACGATGCAATAAGCTGCGATCTGTTGCCAACTGAGGTGGATGGTCCGCATTACCAAGGGCCAGTCGAAGACGTACTCAACGCTGGCTGGGATCTGATGATCGCTCACCCGCCATGCACTCACCTTGCCGTAAGTGGCAGCAGGTATTTTCCAGAAAAAATTGCAGACGGCAGGCAGGCTGAAGCGTTGGACTTTGTGCGGTTGTTAATGGCTGCACCAATTGACCGCTGGGCAATTGAAAACCCAATCAGCGTGATCAGTTCTGCGATCAGGTCACCAGATCAGATCATCCAACCTTGGGAACACGGACATGGAGAAGTAAAAGCAACGTGCCTTTGGCTGCACAACTTGCCGAAGTTAAAACCATCAAATTGCGTAGATGGAAGGAAGGCCAGGATTCATTTAATGGCACCTGGGCCTGATCGCTGGAAAGAACGCAGCAGGACGTTTGAAGGTGTGGCCAAAGCAATGGGTCAGCAATGGGGATCGGGTTGTCTTGGGTCGCGTGCAACTCAGCTTGATTTACTTACTTACGCCTAAGCAGGCATTACAAACCCTGTTCTAACCAGCCCCGTTCGACCATCCCGTCAACTGTAGTTTTCATTTGCCAGTTGAGCCGCACTAATTCCTTCGCTACATGCTTCGCTTCTTCTAAATGCTCTAACCGTTCGATCTGATCGCAAAGCAGTGCAACGCGAAACTCTTCGGCTAACCTCTTGCCTTCTTTATCGATCATCACCGGAAAAGTGCAGATAACTGATTTTAGGTAAACAACCTTGGCCACTCGCCAGAATGTAAGTGAGTCTAATTTTTGGTAATGGCAGCAAAACGCGGTTTATACGCCAACATCAACGCCAAGAAAAAACGTGGTGGGAAGCCTCGCAAGCCAGGCAGCAAAGGCGCACCAACAGAACAGGCATTTAAAGATGCAGCACGAACAGCAAAAAAGAAGCCTAAAAAGAAGAAGTGATTAAAACAATAGAATGAAGCATCGGACGGTTTAGACGTGTGACTAATAGCGCTCCTGGTGTTGATGGCTTTTATCCATCTGGGTTAATGGGTCGGCAAGACCCTTATCTTCAATACGATGAGCCGTTCCAAAAACAGGTGCAGCCTGGGATGGATCCAAGCTGGGTCAGTGGCCCTGTATTGGACATGTCAGCTGATTGGGCGCCGATTGATATTTGCACTCGTGGGACTCAAGGTTTAAGACTTGGCGCTAAGTATTTATTGCCTCAGGAGCCAGCAGAAACAGACGATGCCTGGAACCGTCGCATTAGCAAAGCAACTCTTAGCCCGTTTACGACCCGTATCGCTGATCAAGCAGCAGGGTTAATACTTAGGAAAGGCATTCAAGTATTGCCTAACGATTATCAAGAGGTTGAAGGCGCAGAGCTGGATCCGTTTTGGGATGAGTTTTGCTGCAGCGTTGACGGTAGAGGGACAAGCCTTAGGGCATTCGCTCAAAAGGTGCTGATCAGTTCTTTGCTGTATGGACATTCAGTAATTTTGGCTGATATGCCAAATGTAGAACCAGCCGCAAACCTTAGAGAAGAGCGTGAACGTGGGTTGATGCCCTATTTCGCGCATTATGACGCTCAACAGATTCTTGGATGGCGACAGTCTGACGCTGGGCCTACGTCACCAATTGATCAGGTAAGATTTAACGAAATTGCCTGCGAGCCTAAAGGCCAGTTTGGCACTGAGCATCTTCGCCAAATTAGGATTGTTGAGCCTGGCAAATGGCAAGTGTGGCGTAAAAATGCAGGCGGCTGGGGCATCCATGAAGAAGGCACAACCAACATCAATAAAATTCCTGTATCGGTAGCTTATTCAAACAAGGTTGCAGAATATGTATCTAAGCCACCGCTGCTTAGCATCGCAAATTTAAACGTTAGGCATGCACAGGCTAACTGCGATTTAGGCCACGCTTTACACGTCAGCGCACTGCCAATTCTTTTGTTAAAGGGTTTTGATGACTCTGACACTGAAGGCACAATTGGCCTGTCAGCTAACTCAGCAATATTGCTGCCAACTGATGGCGATGGAAAGTTTATCGAGCCTGCATCATCTAGTTTTGACGCTCAACAGGCTTACCTAGACAGGCTTGAAGAGCAAATGCGAAACCTTGGTATCGCTACTCTCTTCGCACAGTTAAACAGCCCAGAGACGGCACAATCTAAGCAGATCAGCCGCATAGACTCAGATTCGTTACTGAGTAGCGTTAGCCGCAATTTAGAAAATGCATTGCAGCATGCCTTTGATCATGCAGCAGCTTACGTCGGCAAAGAGTCACCAAAGATTGTCATCGATCGGGACTTTAACCTGCAGACGCTAGAGGGCAATGCTGTTGGTCAATACATGAACCTCTTCAACAATGGTGTGATCACTCAATCGACCTTGTTAGAGATTCTAAGAAAAGGCGAATGCCTACCATCAGACTTCGATATTGAACTAGAAGTTGAGCTTACAGACCAAAACCAGTTAGATGCAATCGACTAAAGCCGTAGTCCTTAGAATTAACTTAGTTAAATATTCAGCATGGATTTTCTAAAAGAACCTGCGTTTTGGGTGATTGTTGCGGCAATTTCTGAAGTGATTGGGATGACGCCCAAACTAAAAGAAAACAGCATCCTTCAGCTGATCATGAAGCTACTTGGGGCAATCAAGCCAAAAAAGGGTTAGTGCCTTATGTGGTCAACGTAGCGATTAAGGATTATCTGAAAGCTACAGATACCGCACAACCAAAAGCTGCCTTTACTGAAGATCAGAAAGGCTCAACATACCTTGGAGGTTTTATGTCAATGAAAGCGCCGCATGTAATGGGGTACAAAAAAGGCAAGCCGAAAGGCGGGGGCAAAAAAGGCAAATAACTTGTGATTTGCTACCTATTGCCATTTTGATTTATGGATAAGCAAACGCTTGAAAACTGGCGTCTAATACGCAACCATCTGAAAAAAGTTGGCTGCACTGACAACCATTTTTACAAACGAGCGGTAGCAATCACAGACGGTCTGCCCGATCCGTTCAAAACTTGGACTTTCAAACCACCAGACAAAAAGTAATCAATCAGTAACAGATGGTCCGACAGGCTGGTAATCGTCCATAGTTTTGGCTTTACGGCCACGACGCTTAGGCTCAGGCTTCAATTCACAAATTGGTTCAGCATCAGGCACTTCAATGATCTGCTCAATTGTCG